>Ga0206970_10003_pt1 | contig 82615 bp, 75 predicted proteins | sample Alteio_BWOrgHeat_88_FD_152964 | JGI IMG/M metagenome (GOLD analysis project Ga0206970, IMG submission 152964) | Enriched cells from forest soil in Barre Woods Harvard Forest LTER site, Petersham, Massachusetts, United States -... | ecosystem: Environmental > Terrestrial > Soil > Temperate forest >... | reverse complement strand
ACATATTAATACGCTTGCAGGCAGATTTGCGTTCAGGAGTTGAGATATGTTTTTTGCTGCGTTCGGGATGTTCTATGGAAAAAAAGTAGCTGTGAAAATGTATCAGGGCTTGTTCAACGGTATCTTCTTTATATGTTTTTCCGGGCACAAAGGCATCTTCAAGCGAGGGATGTCGTTTATAATGGTATTGCAGGAATTCTATAAAATACAGCAAATCGGTGGCATTGAAAGTGCGGTGTGCAAAAGACAGAAAACCTTTCAGGTCTGTATCTTTATGATCCAGGATAAAATCATGAGGCGCATTATCCATCCACAGCATCAGTTTTCTGCAATTATTAATGATGGTTGTCCTGTTGCCCCATGCCAGCACTGCTGCAAATAAACCTGCTATTTCAATGTCCTGTTTTTTAGTGAAGCTATGGGGTATAGATATAGGGTCTTTTTCAATAAAGGAGGGCTGATCATAGAGTTTTACTTTTTCATCGAGCAATCGTTTCAGCGCCTCGTCCATAGATGGGAAATTACATAATCATGCGCATCCTCGGCAGTAAATACAGGCATCTCTCCCTTCAAATATTTTTCCAGCGTACTATAAAATTTCTCCAGTTCTTCTGGTGTATATTTTTCATTATCCATATATTTACCCCTTTTTACAAATTTACCTAATTTTTATAAAATAAGTGTAATGGCAGTGTTAATTGCATATAACTTATACAACAATATGCAATCTCTATACCCCACTTTTGATTTATTTCACATTAAGCCCATAACTTGCAATACTTTATAAATAACAGGCGATGGCTTCTGAAAAAGACGAAGTAATAATTGTGAATGAACGCGATGAGTGGCTGGGTACTATGAGCAAATTAGAAGCTCATAAAAACGGCGTCTTGCACAGGGCCATTTCTGTGTTTGTAATGAATGACAAAAACGAATTACTGCTACAACAAAGGGCAGCAGACAAATATCATTCCGGTGGTTTATGGAGCAATACCTGTTGCTCTCACCCCATGCCTGCCGAAAGTACTATGGCTGCCGCACACCGAAGGTTGCAGGAAGAAATGGGATTTGACTGTGAGTTGGAACAAATTTTTACTTTAAGGTATAAGGCGGATGTAGGTAATGACCTTATCGAGAATGAATACGACCATATTTTCCTGGGGCACTACAACGGCACTGTTGCAGCAAACAAAGAAGAGGTGCAGGACTACCAATATATCACAATCGAAAATTTAGAAAAAATGATGCAGGCTGTCCCCGAGTCCTATACACCCTGGCTGCATCTTGCCTTGCCCAAATTTAAAGCAGCCGCCGGAACTGAATTGTAAAGTAAAAAGCTTCTCAGAATTTATTTTGGTAGCAACCCAGATCATAACCTGATCCGACAGAACCGTGAGGGCGGGAATTTCCAACAAGGTCATCAATAAGCGATACAACAACTCCGTATCCAATTGCAGGAGACCCTGTTTTTAGAGTGTAGTCCCAGGTGGCATAATTGTTAAACAAAGGGTCCTGGTCCAGTTTGCAACTGGCATTCAGATTGCTTACAAATCCGGCAATACTATCAGCTTTTGCCAGGCAATGGTCCAATGTGATGTTGGCAACAGCGCCGCTTTGCTGATCGCAGTATAGTTCATTTTCCATAGAACCATAAATGATACAATTACGGAACACTGCGTTCAGGTTGCCCGGAGTATAATGCGTATCATCTATCTGGAAATAATTCAGCAAAGCAACTGTGCCGTATTGCGAGTGGTCAACTTTGTCGGTTCCATAACATACAAAGGTGCAATTAACGATAGAGTCAAGGCCTCCCTGTATATTGGCAAAACACCAGGCCCCGCAAGTATTTACCAGGCAATTACTGGCAATAACAGTGCCTCCAAAATTCAATATGCCATAACCGATGGAATTCTCTATGATAGTATGTGTTAGTGTAAGTTGAGGGTGGGCCGGGTCGTTCACAGAATCCAGGGTTGTCTGTATGGCTGCCGGGATGGCATTTAGAGCTGAGTTGCCACAGTTCTCAATTTTTACATTGTCCAATACGCTGCCAGCACTGTAAGGAGTAAAATACAGCCCGCCCCACTCACCGGGATAACCTTGATACCCAAAATAAGCCCTGTCAAGCCTGTCGCCCAAAAAAACGATGGAATCCGTATTTGTTCCTTTGGCTGTTAAAGTACCTTCCACTATCAGGCGAGAGTCCTGGTGCATGTATATATGGCAACCCGGATTGATCGTTAAAGTCTGGCCAGGGTTCACCTGTGCACTATGTATAATAACATAGGGCAGGTCATTTACCCAAGTTTGCGTATCAAGGGTATCACCAACTATATAATGTGCATTTTGGCCAAATGCCTCGAAAGGCAGATAAAAATTCTTCCCGTTCAGGTTTGCTACAAGACTATCTGTAATTAAAAAAGGATTCGTAGCAGTTGTAGGGTCAACCAAAACCGTTGCGAAAACATAGATGCTGTCGTTGGGAGCGATCTTTACATTTGTTGCTGTATTGCCGGCAGCGCCATTAATGTTAAGACGAAAATAAGAAGTGCTACCATGTAACAAACTTATTGAACTGATACTTATTTCTTCGGAATTAGTATTGTATATCTTAAGCCATGTGGTAAAACTACCCAGGCTTGTAAAAACAGTATCGAAGGTTAGGGTGTCTGTCGAAAAACTGAGTACCCCACCTGTACTCAGGGTCTGCACTTGTTTTTTACAGGATGTGCCTAATAGGGAGACACCTGCAATAATAAATATAATAAAATACGAAAGCCTTAGCCGCATGTATCGTTCCGGGTTATGGTGTAAAAATAAACAACCATTTCTATAACGGCGATAATTGCCAAATATTTTATCCTAAACCTGTATTACAAAATAAGTTTATTTACTAAAAAGCCTGACAGGCTTTGCTTTACCCTAATTGCAAACTACATTTGCATATACAATGGCATGCATCACTTTACTATCCGATTTTGGCCTCCAGGATGCTTCTGTGGCATCTGTAAAGGGCATCATGATGCAGTATGCTCCAGAGTTGCCCATTGTCGATATATCGCACCTTACAGAAGCCTTTAATTTGCAACAGGCCGCATATCTGTTGGTTTCTGCTTACCGCAATTTTCCTGCCGGTACCTGCCATGTGCTGCTGATAGATATTTTCTCTGAAAAAACACCCAGGTTGTTATTGGCAGAAAAAGACGGTTACTATTTTTTATGCCCCGATAACGGGCTGCTGTCCATTGCATTTGGTACAAGTATTGAAAAGGTATGGAATTGCTATGAATTAAGAGCACCCGACATTTTCAAAGACTGGGTAAAAAGAGTGGCAGCTACCATAAAGGAACTACAGAGCAAAAAGGCTACAGAACTGCAACTTGAAAGCTACCAGTTAAAAAACCTCACCAGGAATTTCCAGCCTATTGTTAATCCCGACCATGTAGAATGCCAGGTGATACATATAGACCACTACGAAAATGTTATCATCAATATAACGAGGCAGCAATTTGATGAATTAAGAGGGGATAGAAATTTCCGTATCCAGTTCATGCGCGATGAAGAGATAAGTGTAATAAGCGAACATTATAATGCAGTGCGGGAAGGTGAAAAATTATGCAGGTTTAATTCAAACGGGTATATGGAAATAGCGTTGAACCGTGCTAATGCAGCGGGCCTGTTCGGCCTGAGGCTGGCAGGAGAAAATAATATATACTATACCATCAAAATATTTTTCGAATGATCGTTCGCATAGTACAGATGAACTTCAGGGAAGATGCTATACATGATTTTCAAAAACTGTTTGAAGAGCGTAAGCATCTTATAAAAGCTTTTGAAGGTTGCAATCACCTGGAATTGTGGCAGGATGCGCACGACAAAAATATTTTCTTCACTTATAGTATATGGGACAGTGAAGAATATTTAAACCATTATCGCTTTTCAGATTTTTTTAAAGATACCTGGTCAAGGACAAAGGCCTTGTTTGCAGATAAGCCCCGGGCCTGGAGCGTGATGAAAGTGGGCTGACGTGCTTAATTTCAATTGGATTTAAAAAATTACTCTTTAGAACTACAACATGCTATTCGACGATACCTATTTTATGCGGGAGGCACTGAGGCAAGCCAAACTGGCCTTTGATGCCGGCGAAGTGCCTGTGGGCGCCATTGTGGTATGGGGCGATAAGATAATTGGCCGGGGACATAACCAAGTAGAACAACTGAATGACAGCACCGCCCATGCAGAGATGATAGCCCTGACCTCTGCATTTAACCAGTTAGGCGCCAAATACTTGCCGGAAGCGACTTTGTATGTAACAGTAGAACCTTGCCTGATGTGTTGCGGCGCTATGTATTGGTCTAAACTGGCTAGGATAGTATATGGTGCGGAAGATGTAAAGAATGGCTACCGGAAAACCGCAGGTACTAATTGGCCTTTCCACCAGAAAGCGAGCCTATCATCGGGCGTGCTCGCTGACGAATGCGCACAACTGATGAAAGATTTTTTTGCAGCAAGACGATAATATATATGTACTCCTGGCACAAAATTGAAAATATAAGCGCAGCCCTGCTTTCCGAAAATAAAATGCAGGAGTTTAGCGTGGCTGATAAAAAAATTGGCATAGTAAAAAGGCACGATAAAATATATGCCTTCTCTGCCACATGCCCACATGCAAGTGCGCTACTATGTGATGGCTGGATGGACGGACAGGGACGGATCGTTTGCCCTTTGCATAAATACCGCTATGACCCCGCGAACGGCCGCAACACAAGCGGCGAAGGCTATAAACTCAAAACCTATCTTGTGGAAATAAAAGAAGACAGTATCTTCATAGGAATTATATCTTAGTAAAAAATAAAGCCCGCCGCGGCGGGTTTGGTTATGAATCATCCACAATATTTAAAACAAGGTTCCGTAATAGGTATTACCTGCCCTGCCAGTGCTATAGTGCAGGAAAAAGTCACGTCGGCAATCCAGGTATTGCAGGATTGGGGCTTTAAAGTAAAACCCGGCAGAACTGTTGGTACGGAACATTTTTATTTTTCAGGAACGGACGCAGAACGCCTTGCCGACCTGCAGGCCATGATGGATGACCCCACATTGGACGCTATCCTTATGGGGCGCGGAGGTTATGGTATGAGCAGGATTATTGATGGCCTAGACTTTACAGCTTTTTTACAAAAGCCCAAATGGATTTGTGGCTTCAGCGATATCACCATATTGCATAACCACCTACAGGCCAACTATAATATACCCGGTTTGCATAGCCCCATGTGTGGCGCTTTCAGGCCTGAAACAAAAGATGCAGACCATATAAAAAATTTCTTCTCCGCTATTTCCGGCGAGCGTTTATCTTACCATACAAAGGCATCCCCATTCAATAGAAAAGGTGAAGCAAGTGGCATCTTAACAGGTGGCAATGTCGCGATACTTGCCCATCTTACAGGCTCAGTATCTGAGGTCGATACTACAGGTAAAATATTGTTTATTGAAGATATTGGTGAGGTGCTCTACAATATGGACCGCATGATGTTGAACCTGAAAAGGGCAGGCAAACTGGACAAATTAAAAGGCCTGATCGTTGGCTACCTTACCGATATGCAGGATACCGAACGCCCTTTCGGACAAAGCATCCAGCAGATCATTTATGATAAGGTGAAAGAATATGATTACCCTGTTTGTTTCAATTTCCCTTGCGGGCATGAAGAAGTCAATTATACACTCACTCTAAATATGCCACACAAACTGATCGTTGATGAAACCGGTGGGCATTTAGAATTGATGAGGTCATAATGCCTCTTTCCATGCTTTCATTCCCCCACTAAGGTTATAAAGATTATTATAACCCGCAGTTTCCATTCTTTGTATGGCGATTGTGCTGCGGATGCCTTTTTCGCAATACAATACCACATCTTCATCTTTAGGTATATCCCCGAGATTTGAAAAAATATCCCCCATCGGGATATGGATGCCTCCAATATTAAATACCTCGCGCTCCCAGCCCTCGCGTATATCTATCAGTAGAAAGTTTTTTTTACTTTCCATCCAGTTTTTTAATTCTTGGGGTGTTACTTGATTCATAAGAGTGTAAAATTAGTATTCAAAAAGGCTATGATGGCAAAATTTTTATTGTCAAAATACTTAGCAATAAGTTTTTTGTGAAAAAACGAAGCTACCACGATCATATTAAGCAATATTTAATTCTTTGAACCCTTATATCAAATACCAGGAATAAAAGACCTGCTAAGCTAATAAAGTAGGCATCCAATAAAATTTCTCTTTAGGGAAATATCCTTTATGTAAATTTACCCCACAATATTTTCTCATGAGTTTTCGCGGCTTGGTATTACCTGTTTTATTACTCTCTTTTTGTGCATCTGCAAGCTTTGGCAAAGGCAAGGCCGACCATAAAATGGCAGAAAGGCTTAAAACGGATATATATTACCTGGCTTCCGACTCATTGGAAGGCCGCAGAACAGGCTCAGAAGGCGAACGGCTGGCGGGGAATTATATTGAAAAACGTTATCGTGACCTTGATATAGACCCATACAAAGATGTGTATCGGCACACTTTCACTTTTATATATGGCAAAGAAATAGGCACGGGCACCCAATTGAAACTGGGGAACAATGTTTTAAAACTTAAGGACGAAGCCTTTCCGCTTCCTTTCAGTGCCAGCAAACCCATTTATGCCGAGATACTACCTGACGTGATGGAACAAGGCAGCGTATGGATGATAAACCTTTATGCGGACCAGGACGAAGCTAATAATGCGCATTTTGATGCTGAAAAATCTATGTTTGAGCGCAGTAAGGAAGCTCAAAAGAACGGGGCCACCGGCGTAATATTTTATGATGGTTTTGGCAGCAAATGGCCGCCTTCTTTCAATGGGCAATCGGAAAATGAATTTATTGATATACCCGTTGTATTCCTCACACACGATGCCTGGAAAAAGTATGTGCCCGATGATGCCGACAGCACGAAACCGAAATCCAATATCCCGGTTGAACTGAATGTAAAGATCAAAAAAACAGAGCGTATTGGAACTAATATGGCTGCCTTTATTGACAACAAAGCGCCCTACACCGTGATCCTTGGCGCCCACTATGATCACCTCGGCCGTGGCGAAGATGGTAATAGCATGGCTGCAAACAGTTTGGGGCAAATACATAATGGCGCTGATGACAATGCCAGCGGCACAGCCGCCTTACTGGAGCTGGCTGCTTACATAAAGAAGAACCATAAAAAACTACATCATTACAATTACATGTTCATCAATTTCTCCGGAGAGGAACTGGGGCTACTTGGCTCAAAGAACTTTGTAAAAAATGAAAAAATAGACAGTCTGCATACATCCTACATGCTGAATATGGACATGGTAGGCCGGCTGAACGATAGCACCCACGCGCTTACTGTTGGCGGCGTTGGAACATCCCCTGCGTGGGCGGAATTTACAAACGACCCTCCAAAGGAGTTTAAATTTGTGTTGGATAGTTCAGGCGTAGGCCCTTCTGATCACACTTCTTTTTACCATGAAGGCATACCTGTGTTGTTCTTGTTTACAGGCACACATAAAGACTACCACAAGCCCAGTGATGATGCCGATAAAATAAATTACGCAGGTGAAGTAGAAGTAATAAAATATACAGAAGAGATAATAAAAAAAATGGACAATAGCCCTAAGCCGGTATTCACGGTGACAAAACAAAGCACCGTAGGCAGGGTTAATTTCAAAGTCACCCTGGGCATTATGCCGGATTATTCTTTCCAGGATGGAGGTGTACGTGTGGATGGTGTAAGCGAGAACAAGCCCGCAAAAAATGCAGGCATTAAAGAAGGAGACATCATCATTCAGTTGGGCGACATAAAAGTGCAGGGCATGCAAAGCTATATGGAAGGCCTGAGCAAGTTTAAAGCAGGCGATAAAACCAATGTCACCATTATGCGTGCCGGACAAAAAATGGTACTGCCATTGGAGTTTTTGAAGTAGGCTATCCCAATTGAGTTATTGAGCGTTCAGCCATTGAGTTATTCAGACATTAAGCCATTGCGCTATTATATTCCGTCTGGTGCCTGTATTGTTTGGCATAGCGCCCATTACGCTCCATCAGTTCTTCGTGGGTGCCGTGTTCAACTATTCTGCCATTGTCTAAAATAATGATCTGGTCAAAGGTCCAACTTGTAAAGATGCGATGGGTTATTACAAAAGTGGTTTTGCCCAGCAGAAATGTTTGCAAATTGCCAAGGATCGTCCTTTCCGTCTGCGTATCTACTGCTGAGAGGCAATCGTCCAATATCAGTATTTTGGAATTCTTTAAAATGGCCCGAGCCAATATCATGCGTTGCTTCTGCCCTCCCGATAACATCACACCCCGCTCGCCTATCATGGTTTCATAGCCCTTTGCCAGGGTCGAAATATCTTTGTCAAGGTCTGCCATACGGGCCGCTTCTCTCACTTCCGCTTCGCTTGCATCGTCTTTACCGAATCTGATATTATTAAATACCGTATCAGAAAAAAGATAGGCATCCTGCGGGGCATAAGCTATTTGCCTGCGCAGGTCCTGCAGGTTCATTTTTTTAACTGAAGCACCATCCAGCAATACTTCACCCTCTTTTGTATCATACATACGCAGTAATAAATGCGCGATAGTAGATTTACCCGAACCTGTCTTTCCGATGATAGCAATTTTTTGTCCGGGCTTCACCTGCAAGGAAAAATCTTGTATGGCTTTGATACCTGTGTGAGGATAAACAAAGCTTACATGGTTAAATTCCACTTTGCCTTGCAAAATATTTGTTTTTGCGTCCGGCGCGGAACCTATTGTTGGCTCTGTGCTCAGAAACTCATCAATTCTTTTCTGCGAAGCCCCTGCACGCTGGGTCATTGATGCCACCATTCCTAAACTTGAAATAGGGAACATCAACAGGTTTATATAGATAACAAACTCAGCAATATTGCCCACTGTTATTTTCCCATGTATTGCAAAATAGCCGCCTATCAATACAGTGCTCAACATACTGAGCCCTATAAACAAGTTAATGGCCGGAAAATAAATAGCCTCCGTAAGTGAAAGGTTGATGGCGCTTTTACGGTATAGCTCAGAATTGTTCTGAAAAAATCGCAGCATATTGTTTTCCTGCACGAAAGATTTTATGACACGGATGCCAGAATACGATTCCTGTGCAGTAGTCGTAAGGCCTGATAACTGGGCCTGTATCTTGCTGCTTTTCAGAAAGATGATCTTATTAACGTAATAAATAGAACTTGCGAGCAAAGGCAAGGGAAGTGCAACTGCAAGCGTAAGCATTGCATTTACCCGTAGCATGTAATAAACGCAGGTAATGGTTAGCACCACCATCGTGGAAAAATACATAATGGAAGGCCCGGTGTACATACGGACCCTTGAAACATCTTCCGAGATGCGGTTCATCAGGTCGCCTGTGAAATGGGTTTTGAAAAACTGGGTATCTAATTTCTGGTAGTGTTTATAGATCTCATTTTTCTGGTCATACTCTATATGCCGCGACATTACAATAATGGTCTGCCGCATCAGGAACATGAAAAAGCCCCTCAGTATAGCCATACCAAGTAAGATAAATCCATTTACGAATACTAACATATAGACATAGACCAAGCCAAACCTCGCTATTAAAGTATCGCCTGGCAAATGCCAGGTATCAATGCAATCTAACACCTCATCAATGGTTTTCTGCATCACTTTTGCAGGGTAGGCAGCAAAGAGGCTGGATATTGCGACAAAGACCAAACCGGATATCAGATACCATTTATAACGTATAAAATACTTGTTCAGCGATGCCAGGTTCTTCATATTCATGCAAAGGTCGGATATTTATAGAATTGCTTAATAAAAAAAGAGCCCCTTGTGGAGGCTCTTAACTATAAGCATGGAAAAGATCCGAAATTATGGCTGTGTAGCAGTGTACACTACGTTAGTAGTATAAGTACCTGCTGGGTAAGCGAAACCCGGTGTAGCTTGATATTGTACTGAAAAAGTCTGGTTACCGCCATTAGCACAAGCAGATATTAAGCTCTGTGCAGTGCTGGTTAAGCCACCATAAGCGCTGTTGAAAGCTGATGCAACTGTTCCGCCTGTTCCGTTTGCAGTAACCTGTGCTGCAAGAACACCGCTTACTGGCATTGTAGGAGCAGGAGTGGTAGAACCTGAGTAGGTGAAGCTAGCCGCGTTAGCGTTAACTGTAAGATTAAAAGCTTTGTTAGATTGTACTTTCAATTGCTGAGCAGCTGAAGTAACACCGCTTGAATAATCAGCAACGGTAGTGAAAGGAATGCTTACGGCAGACCCTGTTGCGTTTCCGGTAGAAACGAAAGTGATAGCGATAGCGTTAGAAAGGCTTAAAGCGACATTCTGGTTAGCAGAAGAAGTTGCCTGTGCGTTAGCGGCCATGTTGAAGCCTAAAACTGCTGCGGAAAGAATGATAATTTTTTTCATTGTTTGTTTTGTTTGTTTTTGTTTGTGTCGTTATTGACGATGCAAAGATGCGATGGGGGACACGTCCATAGAAACATTTTGCATGGCTTAACGCCCCGTTTGTAAGCGCTTAACAAGCAATTAAGGATTAGGGGCGTGGGAGGGATGGAATATAGTATGTACAGGCAAACATCAAGAAATGCCATAATAAAAGAATTACCTACATATTTTTATTGCGTATTTTATTTTATTGTAAACAAGCAATCAATAAAATAATTATTGTTACATTTGAGTGAATTGTGTATTTTTCGTGAGCTAACAGACTATTATGGCATTAAAGGAGGATAATTTTCCGTCACCTCGTAGCGAGGCTGAATATATCAATGGGGTCATGCAGGAAATGTATAATAAACATAAGCACCTCGCCATGGTATTTGATTACAAGCACCTTGAAACCCCCGCCTTGCTTACAGAAATGGGGTATGATATAAAAGTAAAAACACTGGAGGGGAAAAGCCAGATCACTGTTATAAGCAAAGCTAAAAAATAGGCTAAAAAAAATAAAGGCGCTGGACAGCGCCCTTATGACTCTATATGTTGGTCGATGCGATCTTTTCCAAAACCGCCTTACAAATATAGTAATTATTTTCTAAATTAAAAGAAATTTACATCATTATTCAGCATATTGCCCAGCGATCAGCTATTCAGGGTGTAAGAAGATCGCTTTATGCTATTGTTTCTCTTAGGTAAAGTGGGACCTGCCTGGTGATTAATAACATTAATAAGATGCGTACCCGATTTACTTTCAGAGGCTAATACCATAATAGCGCCCAGGGCAGGGTTGAACAACGAAATTAGAAAAGCCTTAAACCCGCCTATTTTCTTCGTATCACCGATAAAAGCTATGATCACAGATGATATTACCCAGCCAACAAGGAAAAACCTGAGGTATATATAATAGGCAGAGTAATGCCCTGTATCCATCAGCCTCATTAACCACGCTGCATATACCAATGAGACAAGGCCAATTAATACCATAGAAAATATGAAAACCTTTTTTTGCATATTGGATCTGCCTTTTTGTTTTTATGTTTTAAGGTGATAAATGATTGATTATTGATAACTGCTAACGCTTACATTAGCTGTACCGGAACTCTCCAGGTACTCATTCAGGTCCAGTATCTTATAATAGAAATCGCCAATAGGCACCAATTCGCGTAGTATCAATACCACATCATATTGGTCTTGATTATAAAAGCCCATTGCTTTTGTTGCATCTTTCATCTCTTTATAGAGTTTGAAAAAAAGCAATTTGTCCAATTTGTTATAAGGTGCAATAGCAATACTATCAATTACTTCAAAATCGCCTTTGTTGCTGATAACGACGTTCCCCTTTAAGTGCTGGTACCTGTTGCACAGGGCAGTGGCCTGGTTGAGAGTAATTGGTTCGTTTTTCACGAGTTCCATTTTTTAAGGTTTTTAATTACTCCCTCTCTCCTTTATTTTAGAATAGCTATATGCTATTTTGATTATCCAGGATAAAAATACTTAGTGATTGATTTGTTAACGGGTTTGTTAAGCCGATTAACAATTCAATAACAAACAAATTAAAATGCTTAATGTGAGCATTTTACACAATCATAAATTGCTATTTCATTTGCACCCTCTTAATATCTATCAGGTTCATAGGTGTGCTGGCGAAGCCGGAAATATTCTTTTGGGTGAATTGCATGAGGTATTCGTAGTATAGAGGTACAAGCGGTGCAGCGCTCATAGCAAGGCTATCCATGCTATGATAAAGCTGCCAGCGCAGGGTATCAGGCATGTTCAGGCTCTGCTCATACCACTTATCATACTGTGCATTGCTGAATCGCGTATAATTGGGTGGCGCAGGGTAATGACTGTTAAAACAAACAAGGTAAGACTCCGCATCAGGGTAATCGGCTATCCATTGCCCGCGGAATGCGACAGCTTTTGACTGTGCCATTTGTTGCTTCACGATATTTGCCTGGGTAACCTCTACTTGCATGGGGATACCGACATCCTGCAGCTCCGTAGCTATAAAATTTAAAATATCGGTCCAGTTATCGGGACTGATGACTTTGAAAGGAGTAAGGCCTTTGCCTCCGGGATATCCGGCTTCTGCAAGCAATTCGGCTGCCATGTGTGGATCGTAATTATACCCGAAACGCTGCGCTGTGTCGTATCCGGGCATAGCAACAGGGATAAACCCACCCGCAGCAGGTAGGGCCATGCCATTGCGGAAATAGGTAACAATTTTATTGCGGTCTATGGCATAGTTGATAGCTCGGCGAACCAAAGGATTTGCAATTGAATTATTCTTCAATAATGGATTTGCAGTATCGGTAAGGAAACCGATATACTCGGTGTTGAAATAGGTTTGTTTGCTAAGATTGAATTTATCTGCAAATTCTTTTTTCAGGCTGCCGTCTTTTGCTATCACCAGGTCTTTAAAAGAGCCATCTACGCCATTTACCCAATCCAGCTTATGTTGCAGAAAAAGAAAAAACTCCGTGGCTTTGCTATCATAAAAACTTACCTGCACAGCATCTATATAAGGTAACAATGCCCCGCTGCTATCATGTTCCCAATAATGCGGATTGCGATGCAGCACCAATGTATTGCCCTCGTCCCAGTAGTGAAACATAAAAGGCCCTGTGCCGCAGGGATGTGCCCGAAAATCTTTGCCCCAATGTTCTATAGCCTCATGCGGCACTATAGAGCAATAAGGCATGGTCAGCATTTGCAGCAGTGGCCTGAAAGGTTTTTCAAGGTGCAGCTGCATAGTGCTATCGTTCAAAGCAGTAAATGGCTGGCTCACAGATACCCGCCCGTTAAATATCCACGAGCCCGGCGATGCCGTAACAGGATCAATAATGCGATTGAAACTATATACCACATCATGTGCGTCCATCCTCCTTCCTTTGCCCACAGGAAAAACGTCATTATCCTGGAAATACACATCATTGCGTATATAGAAGGTATAGGTAAGCCCGTCAGGGCTTATATCCCAATGTTTGGCAAGGGAGGGGACAAGGCGCAGCTTATCGTCCGTTTCTAAAAGCGTATTATAAACCGCATGTACTGTCCACATTATATACAGCTCTTTGGCAAAAGCAGGGTCCATAGACTCCAGCCCTGCCGTGTAATTGATACGGAAGACTTTTTTAGAATTGTTGGTATCGGTGTTTTTGCAGGAAGAAAGGCATAAGAATATGCAAAGTGTCAGAAACGGTAGTTTAACCGCTGAGACGCAAAGTCGCAAAGATGTGGAGCTTGTTAAATTCATACTTTGAGTCCTTACTTAATTTCAAAATTCAACCATTTATCATGAATAACAATGCTATCAGGGGCTCCTGTATCTGTTATTTCCCGCATGGCAAATTTGCCTTTTGCTATCTTCTTGATTCTTTTTTCCATAGGTGGTTCAAGATATTCGATGTCAAAAACCACACTTCCGGCCTCTTTCCAATGACCCGATTTAAAACTATATACTCTTAGCATTTTATACCTACTTACGCATGATGAATAATAAAGCCCTATTTCTTTAATGCCGTCTTCATCTATATCGCCAATTACAAAAAGGTTGTCAAGATGATTGCACATTGCATCGGTTTGAATCCTGGATAGAGCAATATCTGTGAAAGTAAAGGACTCTCCAAAATCGCTTTCAAAAAATTCGGGCATTAGAAATACAGAATCTATTTTGCCATCGGAATTTATATCGCCTAAAACTTTAAATTTTGTTGAATCTGTCAATTGTTCTAATAAGACCAACGCATTGCTTATATAATACTTAATTGTTGGATGCAGTTTGTTATCAGACAAAAAGAATTCCCTTAAACTATCTTGTCTTTTAATAACTAAGGTTTGCTCTTTATTATTTAGGGAATCGTCTATTGTCTGTGCAAAAGATTTGCCTAGAACAATCGAATTGAAAATTAATAATAGAAAGACAGGCTTTATGTTCACAATCGTATATTACTCAATAAAGATAATAAGATAAAAAAGAAATTATAATGTGGTGGTATATAAGCGAGGGCGGTATTTGAAAAGCAAGTTGTCAGCAAAAGAAATTGATACTTGTAAGAAAAGTTCCGGTTTGTTTCCGGTATTTCTTTATCCTTTCTTTATCCCATCTTTATCCTTTCTTTATCCTCGTCTATCCAGCCGGGCAGGCATTCTTTATCCCATTGTGTGATAGTGGGATAAAAATATAGGGAGCGGACATTTTTCTAAAACCCGGACATTTTTTTGTAGTGTTTTTTGCATAAGTAATTGATTATCAGCTTTTATTAACTTTATCGAAATGTCCGGTTTGTGTCTTTTTTTGTATGTCAATGTGTCAATTTGCCTCGTCCTGATTTTGTCTGGCGATATTGATTTGGTGAAGCCCGAATCCTCAAGGAAGATTTAATATAATGTTTACAAAAGACCTGAATTTTCATCTGCCCCAAGGCGAGTCAGGAAGATGCCGGTAGATCGGCCGCATATAAAATATGTCAAAGAGCTTATGAAAAAGGATGCAAGCACATAAAACGAAATGTGTGTACCCAATTTCGTGCTAAAGGTACGAAACCAAGGCAGGCGAATCCAAATTTTTCTTGCAAAGCAGCCATGGGAGCGGGTATTAAGTGGTTAATGGGCTGTAAGGCAGAACTGGCAAGGTGAGTGAAGGTTTGCTATGCCGCATTTTGTTGGTATTACTTGCATACAGGCCATCCGCAAGGCGGAATGCGATGAACTTCAACACCCTGATGCGGGCGAGTCCGAAACCGAGACTCCCCCGGGAAGGAAATAATAATTATATTTGCTATTAGAAACAGCATTGAAAATGCCTGAAGTAATCATTAAATATAAAAGCGCCAAGGCACTGCAAGTCATCAAAGACATTGCTAAATATTTTGATTTTGTAGTTGAAAAGCCCAAAACAAAAAAACACGATAATAATATTGGGAAAGATGCTGCTTTGCCAATTGCCTTTGCCGAGAACCCCGATATTACTGCCCTTGCGGGTATATGGAAAGATAAAGATATTACATTGGCTGGGCTTCGTAAAAAGGCATGGGGCGACAGGCTATGAGTTTAGTTATTTGCGACACCAATATTTTCATTTCCTTGTTCCAAGACCTGCCTGATACTATTTCTGAATTAAAAACTATTGGTGATGAGAATGTACTGATCACTTCTGTTTCTGTAATGGAGTTATATCGTGGCATGGAAAACAAAAAAGAATTGAAGGCAATGGAAAACAAGATAAAACAATATAATATTATCCATTTCAACGAATTGGTTTCTGAAAAAGCGATGGAATTAGTGAATGTTTATAAACTATCACATAATCTGCAAATACCTGATGCAATTATTGGCGCTATGAGTGTCGTGTATAAACTGCCATTGTTTACTTATAACAAAAAAGATTTTAAGTTTATTCCGGGGATCAAGTTGTATTGAGACTCCACCATGCTGCATTTTGTTGGTATTGCCTGCACACAGGCCCGCCCTATATACCACCGCCGTTGGCGGGGCGGGCTACAACAAAGGCGGGGCGAGGAAGGTCGATTGGGACGGAAAGAATTATTTGCTGATCTGGCCGTCGGGATGCTTTGAATAAATTAGCTTTTTAATCGCTGAATTTATTTCACCTCGCATTTGTTCCTCCCAACCCTTCTTATTTTTCGCATCTAAATATTTATACACGACATCATTATATTCTTTCTGCGCTTTCTCCATTTCTCCTCCACTGTTATCAACATCACCTAAATTCAAATACTGAAAGCCATATTTACGTGTGATCTTTCTCATTATTTTGGCTTCATCTGCAAAAACTAACCCGATTTGCAAAATTTGATATTTTTTCTTTTTTATATCGTGTATTGCTGTCTTCTTATTGTAGTGTGCTAAGTAATTAAAAGGCGGTTGCTCTGTCAAAATAAACTTATAAAAAGAAGTGTCATTTTTTGTCATTTCAATTATTGTATCTATTGGGTAGTACCCCGGATATTGAACGAGGATCCGCATTCTTGTAAGTTTCGACTCGATATTAAAAAGAAAATTTCCATCAAAGTCAGTTTCCGCATGTTTGACCTTACTCTCATTCTTTAACGTAATGTTAGCCCCAATTACCGGATACTTGCTATCAACTACAACTCCCTTAATATGTTTGCTAGGATAGGCACTTATACTTGCAGAAAAGAAAACAACAAGAAACAAACATTGTACAATTTTCATTTCTCAAATCTTTAGGGGGATTAACCTTACTAAGGTAACAAGATAAAAGGAAAATCCCAATGGGAGAGGTATGGTAACAACACCTACCCCTTTATATACAATTGCTTACTCAAATAGTTCTGTATAGCCTCTGCCTCATACTTATCCCCTATATACCCAATATAGGTATCCGGCCTCACCACGCATACAAAAGAATCTCCAAAACCAATTTCCTTCAAAGCATTTTTATTGGTCTCATTGAAAGGTATGCTGAACTGAAAGATATTTAGCTCAGCATTCAATTTCAGTTCCACATCGGGTATATTATAAGTAATAAGGTAAATGCCGGTCTCTTTAAAGAAGTCAAAAGACTCAGAACTTGTTCCGTCATCTGCCAGGCAATGGAAATAAGGGAAACGGGTGCCCGCCCTTAGCTTTCCGCTCCGGCCACAGGACAAACTGCTTTTAGGATATTTAACTGCTATCTGGGATACGAACTTAAACATCATTGTCTTAAAAGCCGTAAGGCGCATAAGTATCGGGGCCATGAATGGCAGTATATGAAACTTAAAAAACTTACCCCATGGACTGGGACTTATAACTATGCTAAATGCCCTGTCTGTACTCTGCACCAACAGTTTTGCAATTCTGTGGCGTTCCTCGTTATAGGAGTTTAACAAAGCTTCGCCTGCAATGCCCTTCAATACCCAGGCCATTTTCCAGGCAAGGTTATAAGCATCCTGCAAGCCGGTATTCATACCCTGCGCGCCCACGGGGCTATGCACATGGGCTGCATCACCGGTCAAAAAAACATTGCCCCTTCTGAACTCCTGCACCACCCTATGGTGCACCCTGTAGATAGAGAACCAGGAAGTATCAGAAAAAGAAACAGGCACATCCGTCTGCATCTTCACGGTGTCTTGTATATCTTCAAATTTCACAGAGCCGTCATCCGTAAACTTTTCAGGCATAGTCCCCACTACCCTATAGCGCGATTCTCCCTCCATCGGGAAGAAGGCCGAAAACGTTTTTGTACTTATTATGATAGAAATATCATCCTGTGGTAGCTTCCAATGCACTTTGGTGTCTGCTACAAAAAATACATTTTCATAAGTGGCCCCCTCAAATGGCATATCTAATTGATGCCGAACCAGGCTTTTGGCACCATCTGCACCAATAATATACCGCGCCTGTATTTCTATATTTTTCCCCTCCGCATCCTTTACTATTGCTGTAATATCATTGGTATTATCGGTGAAACTGAGCAAGGCATGTTTCCACAACACATTTACCTCGTGCTCACCCAGGTATTCATTCAGCAACTCCTCATTTTTATTTTGCTCCAGCATTAGCAAATAGGGGTAAGGGCTCAGGCCTTCCCCAAATCCTTCAAAAGCGATATGCCCGCGCACTTTATCTTTTACAACCAGGTTCAGTGCTTTTGCTTTTCTGCCATGCTTTACGGCTTTATCTGCCATGCCCATCTGGCGGAATATTTCCACACTTCTTGCCTGCACTGCCAGGGCCCTTGATTGGTTGGTAGTAGTCTCTTTATCGTCAATAATAATGAGATCAATGCCCCAGCGCTGCAACTGGCAAGCCATCATGAGCCCCGTAGGCCCGGCACCAACAATAAGCACTTGTGTCTTCATCAATGTTTATGTATTCATTATAAAACTAAGGTAAATATTATGCCAATGCAGCTTTAGGATTTGTGATTAACAAAAAAGCGGCCATAAGCCGCTTTTGAATTATGTGCTAGTATACCCTGTTATGCAGGTATCTGCGGTGTAAATTTATAGTTGTTTATAAGAATAATGTTTTTCTTCTCTTTATCAGAAAGAAGGCTCTCAACATTATCTTTAGAACCTGTGTACCAGCCTTCGCGGGCAAAGTGGTTCCTGAGGTTGGCGTCAGTAAAGTTCATGCCATGACGTGCATAGATCTCATTCAGCATCACCTTAAGGCCCCATTCAGATAAGAACTTCAGGTTCCTGTCGGTCAGCACTTTTGAAGAACCTTCGGGAAATTCGCCCGGGAACCTTTTATCCATAACGACAACTGTTTTATGTGCCTTATTTTTATCAACTTTATAAAAACTCGTTTCTGTTGTAATAGTTTCTGCTGTGACGATGGCGCTGCTGTTGCTATTAGCTGCGGCAGCGCTCAATCCTGATGGGTTCATTTGTTTTTGCAGACTGTCTTCAAGGCCCGCTATCCGCAGTTCCTGCACCCGGATCTGGTCCTGGAGCAACAATACGTTTTTATTGCAATCGCTGTCGCTGTTAGAGCAGGATGCGAATAAAGACAAACAAATAAGGCCGGCAGAGAGTAGTTTTATTGTTGGCATTTCAGAGTATTGATTTTGTAACAGAATTATTACAATGCAAAGATGCACAGATCCCAAATCCGATGCGTTACACAAAAGCGATAATTAGTTGCAATCTTCACATGTTTCCGGAAAAAGCAGAAGCGGCCATAAGCCGCTCCTGAAAAATATCTAAACCCGTCTCCTCCCTTTAGGGAGGCCGGGAGGGTGATCAGTTCAAACTCCTGAAATCCACTGGAACCATTTTGCTCACGCCTGGTTCCTGCATGGTAACACCATATATCACATCCACAGCGGCCATGGTCTGCTTGTTGTGGGTAACAATAATGAACTGCGAGTTATCCGAGAACTTGCGTATCATCTGGGTGAACTTGCCTACGTTGGCATCATCCAATGGCGCGTCAACCTCATCCAATATGCAGAACGGCGCAGGCTTGATAAGATAAATAGCGAAAAGGAATGCAGTAGAAGTGAGCGTCTTCTCTCCCCCTGACAACTGGTTCAGCGTACTCGGCTTTTTACCTTTGGGCTGTGCATATATTTCTATACCGCTTTCTGCAACATTGTTTGGATCTGTAAGAGAAAGATCGCATTTATCTTCTGCCGTAAATAAGGCCTTGAATACCTCCACAAAATTCTCTCTCACTTTATCAAAAGTCTCCTGGAATCTTGCATTTGCTGTAAGTTCCACTTCTTCAATAGTAGAAAGCAGGGATTGTTTTGCATTCACAAGGTCGTCGCGCTGCTCTACAATAAAATCATGGCGGGCCTTTATTTCCACAAAAGCCTCTATAGCCGTGGGGTTCACTTCGCCCATGTTCTCCAGGCGTTTTTTCATGCGCTCTGCTTCCGCAGTCAGTTCTTCAACAGGCTGCCCCCCTGTACGTGGCTGGTCTAATATTTCGTCCAGGTTCACCTTAAACTCAATGCTCAGGCGCTCGTTCATGCCGGCAAGTTTCAGCTTCATGTCATTCAGCTTGTCCTTAATACTGGTCAGCAAAGCCTCTGCATGTTCTTTCTCACGGCGCTTTTGGTTAAGTTGCCCTTCCTGCGCAGAGATCGTGTTCCGCATTTCATAGTAAGCGCGGTCTTTTTCGTTCAGCGTTTTTTCTTCTGTTTCTTTGCGGGTCAATAATTCATACAGTTCGTTATCTCCGGCATGTAGCTGGGTCTCGGTTTCTGCAAGTTGTGCGCTTGTCTGCTGCAATTGCTCAGAATTGGTTGCGATCTGGATATTAAGCTCGCTCAACTGGTTGGTACGGAAATCCAGTTCCTGTTTCAGGGCCTCCAGCTTGCTTTGCTGGCGCGTATATTGAAGATTTTGCTGGTTATAATTTTGAGTTGCTACATTAAATTCTTCTTCAACTGCTTTAAATTCCAGGTCTGCTTTTTGAATGTTCTCCTGTAATAGCTGCAATTGTTCCGTTATCTGCGCCAGGGCATCACGGGTTTCGCTTATGCTGTTTTGGGTATCATCCAACTGTTGCTGCTGTTCTTCTATGCGTGCAGCGGAATTCTGGTTCAGTTGTTCAAAGTTCTCAATACGGTGGCCGAGGTTCACCACCTGGTTCTGCAGGTTATTGATCGCCTGGCGGGTTTGCTCTATGGCCTTATCATTCAGTTCCTGGTTAAAGCCTGTGATGAGCGTTTGCGTATCTGAAACATGCTGTTTCAGTTTGGCGGTAGTTGCGGTAAGCGTTTCTATTTCTTTTGCAAGGCGCTCCAGGTTTTTGGCGCGTCCTATCTTATTACCTTCAAATAATCCAATAGAACCACCACCCAAAGTATATTTGCCGCGGATCATCTTACCGCTTTTTTCTACCAGCACATAGCCATTTTGCAGGGCTGCATGCTTCAGTTCAGTTTCTCCCTGTGTTATATATACATGGCCCAATAAATGCTGTGCGAGCTCCTGGTATTGCTCATCCACATTGATAACACTCAATGCCGGTATAGCGCCTGCGGGTGCCTCAGCTCCTGATGATTTGTATTGTTTAAAATTATCGAGAACAAAGAAATTGGCCTTGCCTTTTTTATTAGAATCCAGCAGGTGTACTGCCTTGGCAGCTTCTTCAATATTGTCAACTACATAATAGTTCAGGTAATTGTCCAGCAGGTTTTCCAATGCAGTGCGATATTCATTCTGCACTACGAAGACATCAGACAACAATGGAGCATTACTGTTCCACTCCTTGTTCTTCTTCAGGAACTTGATACTGTCCGGGTAACCTTCCAGGCTCTCCACCAGTGATTTCAGCAAGTCGTGCTCATTGCGGCGGGAATCCAGTTTACGATTCTCTTCCACCAGTTCTGCACGCAGGTTTTCCATCTGCTCCTGGCTTTGCAGTATCTTATTCTTTACTTCCTCCTGCCTGCTAAGCAGGTTCTGGAGCTGGCCTTGATTATCTTTTAACTGTTCTTCAGTGGTTATTTTTTCGGCTCCCAATTGTTTTATCTGGGCAGCCCTCTGGGCACTTTCATCCTGCGAATGCTGTATACTGCGTTGCAGGTTTATTACAGAGGTATCTGCGACGGCTACTTTCTTTTCCGCGTCAAACTTTTTTAATTGCCCTACCTGGTATTCCTGGCGCAGTTGTTCCACAACCAATTTCTTGGCGTCAAAGGCTTCCCTTTTCTCATCTACAGAATTCCGTAAGGTCTCTAAAGACTCCCGGAGGCTTTGTATGGAAACACTTTCATCTTCTATTTGCTTGCCTGCATGTGCTATTGATTTTTCCAGGCTTTTTAATTGTGTGCCTGCACCTGCAAGAAATTCAGAAAGGTTCTTTTCTCTTTCTTTCAGATGTTCCAATCGCTGTGCTGCCAGCTTTTTATCGCTTTCCAACTGGCGCACACGGTTCACCAATTCGTTAAATTGTTTTTGCAGCCCGTTCAGTTCCTGCTCTTTTTCTATAAGCTTCACTTTATCGTGCTCCACTGCCGCTTCTTCGGTAGCTACTATAGCTTCCAGTTGTGCTTTACGGTCTGTCTCAGTATCATGCTGCTCATGCAGTATCTTATATTGTTCATTAAAATGCTCCAGCGATGCTTTCGCAAGTTCCACACTTACTTCTTTATACTCACCTTTTATCTGGAAGTATCTTTCTGCCTTTTTCGCCTGGCTTTCTAATGTGCGCAGGTTATTACTTATCTCGAACAAAAGGTCCTCAATGCGGTTAAGATCCTGCTCAGTAAGTTCCAGCTTTTGTTTGGCTTCTTTTTTACGGGTTTTGTATATGGATATACCCGCGGCCTGCTCCAGCATACGGCGGCGTGCGCCATCCTTATCTTTAATAATGTCGTCCACCATCCCAAGTTCGATGATAGCATAAGAGTCATTACTAACCCCGGTATCAAGAAACAGGTTATGTATGTCCTTCAGGCGGCAGCTTACATCATTCAGGCGGTATTCACTCTCTCCGTTCTTGTAAAACTTACGGGTGATGGTAACCGTGGTAAACTCGGTAGGCAGCAAATTGCGGGTATTCTCAAAAGTAAGAGATACCTCTGCCATGCCCGAACCGGCACGCGTACGCGAACCATTAAAGATCAGGTCTTCCAGGTTATCAGAACGTAAAGCTTTTATCTTATGTTCTCCTATTACCCAACGTATGGCATCCACAATATTGGATTTACCGCAACCATTCGGGCCTACAATCCCGGTTATGGGATTGTCGAGCAACACATGGGTCTTGTCTGCAAACGACTTGAACCCTTTAATTTCCAACGACTTTAATCGCAAAGCACAAAAATTTTATGGGGAGGTAAAAATAGACAAAATTCTATCTTCAAATTCGCATTTTTTAATTGTAAATAAGCCCCGCCAGTAGCGGGGTTTCATTTTAAAAGATCATGATCATGAAAAATGGAGAAATAAAAAGAAACTATATATTATTCGTAAATAATACGCACCATTCCAAATACATTTCCCTGGCTCCCTTCAAATTTCCCATAATAGACTCCTTTAGACAGCGTTTCGGGTAAATGAATTACAGAATTGTTTTGCGATACATTGAATTGACACAGCTCCTGTCCCAGCACCGATATCAAATGTAATATACCATCGCCCGGCGCATGAATTGTAAATGTGCCGTTTGTAGGGTTTGGATATAACAGGATACTTGCATTATTTCCCACTTGCTCCACTCCTAAAGGATATACAACCATTCTTATATAGTTACTGATCGCAGAATCAGGGCTGGCGCAGTGCGCATTGCTGTAAACTATGACGCCAATAAACTGTCCGAAATACAATGAATCAGTTGTATAAGTGCTTCCGGTGGCGCCGGGTATGGCAACAGAATAGGGAGGAAGATCGGTTATCCATTGATACGTAGGCGCAGAGCCTCCATTAGTTACATTTGCAGTAAAGGTAACATTGGTCCCCTGGGTAATGGTGTCTCCGGTATTCTTAGTAATGGTAACACCGGGTGCCACGTTTGAATCAATGGTTATGACAATATAATTACCAGTTACAGGCGCTGCGCATGCCAGGCTGCTCGTTAAAATACAGCGTATGGTATCATTATTAAATAAATTATTATTCACGGTGCTTACGGTATAAGTCGGATAAGCGCCTGATAGTGACATCAATGCATTTTGTTCCCATTGATAAGAGGGACTTGTTCCACCGTTTGTAATAGAAGTGGTAAATGTTACATTCTGCCCAACGCATATGGCCGTGCCCTCACTATCCGCAATACTGATGCTCGCTGTTACAGAAGGAATTACTGTCATCGTATCGCTGTTACTGGTAACAGTATCAGGACTTGCACAAGAAAGGCCGCTGGTAAAGAAACAACTGAAAATATCGTTGCTGCTTATAGTTGATGTAGTATAAGCCGCGTCCGTAGCACCGCTTATAGCAGCACCGTTTTTCATCCATTGATAAGATGGCACACCTCCATAAGTAGTGGCACAAGTAAAAGTAATAGGGATGCCGCTGCATACTGTATCTCCCCCACCTGCTGTAACATGAATAGATGGGCTTGCTGAAGACACAACTGTCATAGTAACATTATTACTATTGGCAACTGTATCTGTTGAGCAGGCCATTGCATTACCTGTCAGCACGCAGCTAAAAACATCTCCGCTGTTAATTGAAGACGCGGTATAGCTGGCGTTCGTTGCTCCCGAAATATTTACTCCGTTTTGTTGCCATTGATAAGATTGCGAAGCTCCGCCGTTGGTAATGGTACTTAAAAAGGTAACAGAATTGCCAGTGCATATCGTGTCGCCCACGTTGGAAGTCACTTTTATTGTCGGGTTGCAGGTATAGGTTATTGTCAATGTCGGGGCTGTCGCTGTACTCGAGCCTGCTGTTCCTGTTTCCCCTGTAAAGGTATAAGTACACACACTTGTAGTGGGATAACCTGCCTCGGTGAGAAAGCCCAAAGTAATTTTTTGATTAAGGTAATTTTGTAAATAATCAACGAAACCGGGACCGGTTGATGATAACGTGTAAGGGGAACTCGTGTATTGAACAAAATTATAGAGTGTCGCACCGTAATAATTTATATCATTATATAACACATGCGGGTCTGTTTCAGTGGAGAGATCACTGTCTACAGCATGTATCTCTGTATAATACCATGTACCAACACCACTATAAGTATAATTCATTGTTAATGACGCTGAGGTAATGGTGGCAGTTGATGGGATGCCAAGGCCGCTCGGATCAAACACAGCATACCCACAATTTGCAGCCGGAACAGTACCAACATTAGTTGAACTTACCAGCATAGATCCGTCATGCCGGGTGTAGGTAAAAGTATTAACGTCCAGGTTTATATAACCCGTTTTATAGGAACCCGCACTGCCTGTTGCACTGCAATAAACAGTTGTTTGAGCATTGCTGTTAAACGCAGCAATTAATAACAATAGGCATACCGGCAAGTATGCAAAACAGTTTTTCATAACGATATAGTTTATGCTTTTTTTATTCGTAAACAATACGGACAATGCTATTTTCATTTTTGCCATCTGTAACAAATTTACCGAAATATATTCCTTTCGGCAAAGCACCGGGCAAATTGATCAGGGCGCTGGTTTGCGAGATATGGAATTGACATACTTCCTTTCCTACCACAGAGATCACGTGTAATATCCCATTTCCGGGAGTATGTATAGTAAATGTACCATTCGTAGGATTGGGATAGATGTTCATTTCATTTTGCGATGCAGATATCTGTTGCACTCCTGTCGTAACTGTCATCGTATCACGGTTACTTGAGGACGTATCCGGGAAGGAACACGGGGCATTACTCTGCACAAATACATTCACAATATCTCCGTCGTTCAATGCACTGGTCGTATAGGTGCTGCCGGTCTGCCCCGCTATATTCCCACCATTCAGCAACCATTGGTAAGCCGGTGCTGTTCCTCCGTTTGTAACAAATGCCGTAAACGTTACACTTGTTCCGGAACTGATGGGTGATGGCGGATTTGCACTGATAGTTACTGTCGGCGTTGAGTTTACATTTACCACCATAGTTATAGCATTGCTAGTGCCAGTGGTCGGGCTTGCACAAGGCGCATTGCTCGTAATGATACAGGTGAAAACGTCGCCATTAGTAGGCCCTGTAGCATAAGTAATAGCGGTCTGTCCCGCAACATTAACACCATTTAGCTGCCATTGGTAAGTTGGCGCCGTCCCTCCATTACTTATACCCGTGATGCTGAATGTATCAACACCTCCTACACAAATAGAACTGCCCGGGCTGGCACTGATCGTTATTGTTGGCCCCGCAGTAGAGTTCACTGTCATGGTTATAGCGTTACTGCCAGCTGTTGCGGGACTGGCGCAAGGCGCATTGCTTGTTACAACACAGGTAATAATATCCCCGTTTACCAATGTGCTGCTAACGTAGCTGCTGCCGGTGGCGCCTGTTATATTGCTCCCATTCTTCTTCCATTGGTAAGTAGGTGTACCTCCATTTGTAACGGTACTCGAAAAAGTCACTGAAGCACCCGCGCATATTGTACTGCCGGGGCTGGCGCTGATACTTATAGCGGGGGTCACAGACGGTGTTACATATATTGTATCATTATTACTGCTAACACTTGTAGGGCTTGCACAGGACAGGCCGCTTGTCATTACACAGGTAAAATAATCACCGTTATTTATGCCGGAACTAGTATAAGTAGCATTGGTTGCACCAGGTATATTGGACCCGTTTTTCTGCCATTGGTAAATAGCATTACCTCCATAAGTGTGAGTGTTCGAAAACGTCACAGAAGTTCCGGCGCAAATTGTATTGCCTGTATTAGCGCTGATATGTATGGTGGGACTTGCAGATGAAATTACGGTCAAGGTGTCTTTGCTGCTGGTATCGGAGGGGGTGGTGGCACAAGCGGCATTGCTTGTCAGGACACATGAAATAACATCTGTCCCAGCAAAAAATGTCGCTGAATAGGAAGAAGTGGTAGCACCCGAGATGGTCGATCCGTTTATCAGCCACTGATAGGAAGGAGCCGTCCCCCCATTTGTTATCGTACTCGTATAAGTAACACTTGCAGGGGTACAAAGCGTATCTGAGCCGCTATGGCTGATACTGATTGTTGGTGTGCAGCCGGTATAAGTTATGGCTAATGTCGGCGCCGTTGCTGTGGCGCTGCCGCCGCTCCCTGTTTCGCCGGTACAGGTATAGGTGCTAGCACCGGTTGAACTGCCAATTCCCGGTGCAAGGCCTATCGAAATCGTTGAGTTATAATTGGCTTGTATAAAACTAACCATATTGGTGCTTGTTGGAATGGTGATAGGAGAGCTTGTTCCGAAAGCATAGCTCGTTAACAGCTGGTTAGGCGAAGTAGTGCTTACAATATCAGCGTAAAGTGTGCTCGCCGTAGTTACGGTCGAAAGATCAGTGGTATTACCATATATACTTACGGTCAGACCGTTAGTGCCAACAAATGTGTAATTTAATGTTAGGGTTACTGAAGTTATAGTTGCAGTAGCCGGAATATTTAACGCAGACAGATCGAACACTGCATAACCTCTGTCTGTAGTGCCGATAAGCGCTAACGCACTGGGGGTACTTACCAGTATATTGCCGTCAGTTCTGCTATATGCATTTGCTAAACCGGTAGTATATGAGGCGTAGCCTGTGGTATAAGAACCTGTAGCACCCGTAGCGCTACAGTAGACGGTTGTCTGTGCATAGCAGTTCAAGGTGCACAACAGAAAAAACAGACAAGTTGAAAACAGTGTAAAATACCTGGCCATAACAATATGATTTATTTAGAAATGAAATTTACATATTTATTCGCAACAATAACAGCAAATAGAAAAATTCTATTTTTTAAAATAATAGACATTAAACCATAGAATTTTATGCATATTAATTTGTCACTTTAAACCCGTTTTGCTTGCCATATTCAATTTGCAGTTTCCTTATTTTTTTCAACTCCGCTTCTTCTTTCTTCGATTCTTTATTAAGATTGCTGACAGCCTTTTGCATTTCCTGCGGGCTGGCATTAGGCTTTAATTGTTCAATACCCTTAAAAGCATTGTTAAGCACACCCTTGTCTACCTCCATAAATTGTATCGCCGCCATCCTGAAATTGTAGGAGCCGCCTACATCATGCATGGTCTTGAGCGCAATTAAATTTTCAACCAAAAGCCGCTCCATTTTTATTCGTATGGGCGCCAGCTCAGAATATTTACGGGTCGTTGAGTCTATATGGCTGAATTCCTTGCCCCAATAGTCACCATCCTGGTATAGGTTGGCTATCATTTTTGACACCTTATTATTAAGATCAATAGCACCTTGCTTATCTGCCTGTGCATGAGCAACATCTGAAGAAAAAAAAGCACACAAAACACAAACGAATACGTGGATACTCTTTGCCATAAGACCCATTTTTTGCAAATTTATGCAGCTTTATCATATGTCGGCATAAATAAACGGTGCCCGATGCTGTACTCCAGCCTGGTAGATACATTTTTTCTTGTCAACTTGTCAAAAACAATTATCTTTATAAAAAAATATACAGATGAAAACAATGAGTGTGGGAGACTTCAAAACAAATTTCTCAGAGGCATTAAAACTGGTGCTGGCAGGTGAAGAAATAGGTATTCTTTATGGCAAGAAAAAGGAAATAGTAGCGAGGCTAGTACCTAAAGCAGATGCTAAAAAGAGCAGGAGAAAAATAGGTGTGCTGAAAGGAAAAATAAAATTTGCGCCTGACTTTAAAATGACTGAAGAGGAGTTTTTAGGCTTATGACATACCTGCTTGACACTCATTATATGCTTTGGGCAATTGCCGAAACAAAAAAATTGTCAAAACCCATAAAAGATATTATCACCGACCCTGATAACAGAATTATCGTTAGTACTATAAGCTTTTGGGAAGTCTCCCTGAAAAGCTCAATAGGGAAACTTGATATCTCCGGTTTTTCACCAGAAGATCTCCCGGGGGCATGCTTGCTGGCGGGTTTTGAAATAGTAGTTTTATCGGCTGAAGACTCAAGTACCTATCATACATTGAAAGCAACTCATCATAAGGATCCTTTTGACAGAATGTTGATTTGGCAGGCCATCCGGAATAATTATACTTTAATAAGTGCCGATAGCAACGTGAAAAAATACCAATCTGAGGGCTTGAAAATACATATAACAAAGTAAATTTTCTCACAAGTCCTGCACGGCAAACTACCACATCGCCACATTCCCTTACCTTTGCTACCCAATATTAAAAAAACATGGGCAAAGTAGCCATTAATATAGCCACGGGCAGCTTACAAACAGAGGAGATCATTGTAGGTATAGACCTCGGCACCACAAACAGTCTTATTGCAATAGTTCGTAAGGATAGCCACCAGCCTATCGCCTTAAGGGAAATAGACGGGCTTACCTTGGTCCCTTCTATTGTTCATTTTGGAACAGAGGGCAATATCACGGTCGGCAATGCAGCTAAAGAACTGTTAGTGGCAGAACCCGAACGTACCATTTATTCTGCAAAACGCCTCATGGGCAAATCCTATAAAGATGTCAGCGATCACGCCGGATTTTTTGCTTATAAAGTAATTGACGATGACACGGATGCCCTGGTGAAAGTACAGGTGGCCGAAAAATTTTATTCTCCTATTGAACTGTCATCCTATATACTAAAAGAGCTGAAACAAAGAGCAGAGCATATACTTAAAACCCCGGTAAACAAAGCTGTAATAACTGTGCCTGCCTATTTCAACGATTCGCAAAGGCAAGCTACACGCGATGCCGGTCGTTTAGCCGGCCTTGATGTACTACGCATTGTAAACGAACCTACCGCTGCGAGCCTTGCCTATGGCATGGGCGTAAAGGCGCACGAAGAAAAAACAATTGCAGTGTATGACCTTGGTGGTGGCACTTTCGATATCTCCATTCTTAAAATAACGAACGGCATTTTCGAAGTATTGTCAACACATGGAGATACCTACCTTGGTGGTGATGATATGGACCGGGCGCTGGCGCAACATTGGCAGAAACAACTTGGCATAAGTGATGGAGAAATGAAGCGGGATAAATCCCTTACACAGCAATTGCGTGTTACTGCAGAAGAAGCAAAAAAACATCTCAGCAATAAGGATTCTTTTGAAGGTGCTATTAACGGAAAGGCTGTATCGGTTAGCAAAACCGAATTCAACACGCTGATACTGCCCCTGGTGGAACGCACAATCACAAGCTGCAAAAATGCCCTGCGCGATGCAGGCTTGAAAGCGGAGCAAATAGATGCTATCGTAATGGTGGGTGGCTCTACACGGGTGCCATTGGTAAAACAAAGCATCCGCGATTTTTTTGGAAAGGATTTATACGACCAGCTCAACCCAGATGAAGTAGTGGCTCTTGGTGCTGCAGTGCAGGCAGATATATTGGCCGGCAATAACACGGAAATGTTGCTGCTGGATGTTACACCTCTTTCACTGGGCATAGAAACAATGGGCGGATTGATGGATGTATTGATACCACGCAATTCGAAGATACCCAACAAAGCAGGCCGCCAATACACCACCCAGAAAGACGGACAGGGAAGTATGCGCATCTCTGTTTACCAGGGCGAGCGCGACCTGGTGCAGGACAATCGTAAACTCGCAGAATTTAATCTAACAGGCATCCCCGGCATGCCGGCCGGCATGCCCAAGGTAGAGGTCAGTTTCCTCGTGGATGCAGACGGAATATTAAAAGTCAGCGCTACGGAACTGCGCAGTGGTGTACAACAAACTATCGATGTAAAACCCCAATACGGCCTAACGGATGAGGAGGTTGAGAAAATGCTGCTCGATTCACTGACCCATGCCAAAGAAGATATACAGACCCGGGCATTGATGGAAGCTATTACCGAGGCGCAACAAATGCTGGATGTCACCGAAAAATTCCTCGCAAAGCACCGCCAAGACTTAAGCCCGGAAGAAATAAGCACCACTTTAAACAGTATGCAATTGCTTCGTGATGCAATTGATATAAAGGATAAAGACTCTGTACAACATGCCACCGAATCCCTTAATGATATATCCCGCCCTTATGCCGAAAGGGTGATGGACGCCGCATTAAAAGACGCCATGAAAGGCAGAAAGGTGATATAGCTAATACCGCTTTAAGCCCAGGCAGCCAAACTATTGCCAGCTCCCTCAAAGTACCTGCCATGGCGAGCCTGTCACCCTGAGCTTGTCGAAGGGCGAACCATGACCACCCCGAGAAATAGACTTGTCGCTAAATGCCTTCTTGGAATTTGGAATTTTCCGATTTGGAATTTCTTAAGTTATTCCTTTACTATTTTCTTAATCACCCTTTCACCATCACTATTAGTAATTTCTAAAAGATACACCCCACTCGGTAAAACTTCAACATTTACACCTATCGCGTCATTGCGAGGAACGAAGCAATCTCGAATCAACACCTTGCCATCTACGCTAAGAATGGTTACGTGTACATCCTCATTAGCCTCAATATGCAAAACAGATGTCACAGGGTTAGGCCACACTTCCCCTCTCCATGTATGGAGAGGGGTCGGGGGTGTGGTCACCCCATTCGTCAACTCCACGCACGCTATCACCGAGTCCGGCGCCGTGCATTGCAGGTGGTCGTAAACAATAAGGCAGATAGTATCGTTCAGGCTTACATTGGTGCTTGAATAAGTGCTTTGTGTGGCATTGGGAATATCAACCCCGTTCTTCATCCATTGAAAAGATAAGTCTGTGCTGCCCGCTGGCACATGGCCCGAAAAGGTTACAAGGTCACCGCTCACATAAACAGGTGGATAAACCGTTACGCTGATGATGGGCGGTGATAGTTGTACCACATGTATATACAGCCCGTTGCTTATGGTAGTATCTATGGGCTGGCAAACAGCATTGCCCCTTACTTCGCAACTCATAATGTCCCCGTTGCTCAGTGCGCTTGTAGTATAGATGGCATTGGTGGCGCCTATGATATTTGCTCCGTTTTTCTTCCATTGGTATGTAGGCGCACTGCCTGCATTACTGGCCGTGGCATCTAAAGTCAGGCTGCCGCCTATGCACATAGTGTCAGTGGGTATGCCAGCTATTTGTATAATCGGTGGCCCTGCAGTGGGCGTTATGGTCACAAGCGTAGTGTCTGGCGTAGTGCAACCATTCAAGTGCGCAGTAAGAATATAATTTCCTGCATTGCTGCTTTGGGCATGTATAATAAAAGTGTCCCCGGCATTGGCATTAAAGCCCTGCGGGCCGCTCCAGCTAAAAGTGCAGCCCGCTTGTGGATTATTTACAGCCAATCCCAAACTATCGCCCTCGCAGGGTGTATTATGTGTGGCCTGCGGTGCTAAAGGGCTTTGTACCACACTTACTAAAATACTATCGTAAGATACACAGCCGTTTATGGAATCCCTTACCGTATAATAACCCGAATCAATTAATTGTATGTTGTAAACTGTGGCATTCTGGCTCATGCTTGCAAAACCTCCCGGCCCTGTCCATTGGTAGCTTACCCCGCCAAGGGCGGGGCCAATTCCCAATACCAAATTCCCATTTGTGCATGCAGGGCTATTGCTGTTTAGCATTGGCGGGCTTATATATGGTATCACAGTTACCGTATCCGTATTGCCGCAGGGTGCAAAAGCCGATGTACTTAAAACAATAGTGGAAATGCCTGTACTTGTTACAGTAACACTATCTCCCGCACCGTTTAGCACAGCAGGCCCGCTAAGCACGGCCCATGTAAAAGGCCCTATGCCGCTGGCGCTCAGGCTGTCTGCCTGGCCGCTGCCGCAATTATAATAGGCCGTATCTGTATTGGCTACCGCTATACTATTGCCAAAGGCACAAGAGGCGAAATTTCCCAATGTACTAAAAGGATAAGCATTATAGCTAAAACTTATATTAGTACCCGTTAAGTTTCCTATCATCAAAACCAAAGTACTTCCTGAAGAATCATATGTAAAATAGACTTGATTGCCAACAATGGTAAAGCCACCTTGCGGATCTCCCAAGGGGAAGCCGCTTGTGGTCCAGGAATTTATTAGACTGCCATTAGAATTATATTCATTAAGCCAGCCTCCGGCATCATAGGCTTTTAGAATATAAAAATTGCCTGCACAGTCTGCGGCAATACCTGGATGATTATAAATTGTTGGTGATATAGTTAGAAGAGGAGTAGCATTCCCAGTACCATCGTATTGATAAACATCAGTGCCATCAAAACTATATATATAAGCCCCACCACCAGCAATACATACAGAAACGAAAGGCCCTATATTATGCCCGGTATGCACCCAACTGGTACCATTGTAATAGGTGTAATAATGTAAGGCAGCCGAATCATAATAAGAATAAAAAGTAGGAGATGGACTTGGCCAATTCAGGTTTTCGGATACAGCTAAAGCCCCCGCCACACCAGCGGAAAACGAAATCGTATTAGCGGATGGATTAGTCGAAGAAACAGGTAAGGATGGGTCATAATCATAAATAGTTGAACCACTTCCACTCACACTATAAATCAATCCTGCGCCAGCACCGCTACACACAGGTAATTGGGCAAACAAGCCCTCATTTCCAAGACCGCATGACGATGAAAAATAAAGAAAGAAAAGAAGAAAAAGGCAACGTAAATACTGTTTCATACCTATCCCTTATATCATAAAGCTACTAAATTATTTTAATAATTACCCTGTGGCAGGATTTGGCCCGCCACAGGGTAATTGGTCAGAATCAGAATTCACAGAATAAAAGAATTTTCAGAATCGGATTTTCAAGACGACACAAATCCTTCAATCCTTAAATCAGGCGAATCATGGTTCAGGTCCTTATTCTTTCACAAACTTCATCGTCTTCACTTCATTACCTGCTTCATAAATATGTGCCAGGTACATACCAGCCGAAAAGCAACTTATGTCCACTGTTTCTGTGTTGCTATGCATATCGGCCCGCAACAATTCCTTGCCTGTAATATCACTTATTTTATAACTTGCCTGCACCGTGTTGCCAGGTATAGTAATGATTACATGGTCCTTTGCAGGGTTCGGATAAATTGTCACCTCTTCTGCCGCGGCGGACCGTGGAGAGGCCGCCCCGGTTGCACTGCCATGTTTCCACAAAGTAACATCTGATTTTTCAGCGGCATATACATACCCACCATTGTTCCAGCACTCATAAATTTCAGGCAGGTAGGATGCGCCAAGTGTGCCATCATTATTGCAGGTGCTGCTGATTGCTACAAGGGGATTAGGAGTGCTTATAGGGGCTACATTTACTCTATAATAATTGCTTGGTGATGAGAGGCTGGCGGCGGTCCATGCCGTGCCGGGGTCAGTAAGGACGCTGTTAAAACCATTTGGGTGAAAATAGCTTGTGGTATAAAGGCCAGTCCCGGTGCTGGCATTCCCACTTGTTATTACAGGGTAACGGTCTGCAACTGCCGGAGACCAGCCACCCATTGTGATGGATGACGGCAGTGACCAAACATTAGGATAGCCGGGCTGTAATACAACTACATTGCTCAAATTATTGTCCACCGCTATCCAGTCAAAATAAGTGGGTGTAGTGGGATAGCTGTTTGGGGCATCCGTATAAAGATAATCATCTATGGCGTCTATCCTTGGGTATAGGTCCATACCATTAGTTATATAGGTAGGCGCAGGTGGTATCCCAGCAGCAGTAAGATCATACTCACCTTCATACCAGTTACTGGCAGTATCTGTATAAGTATAATAGGCAATGACATCACCAATTGGCGCCCGTTGCACGGCAGCCACGTCACAATAATTCGGCGGATAAGGAGTAGTGAGTATATTTTGGTAGCCAGTTGGATTAATCCCATTAAGAGAACCTAAATACAGGTTTACACCATAGTTTGGATTGCTAGTTATAATAGGTACGCAATATGGGTAGGCGTAAACAAGGTCGTAGTTGGGAGTAGGTTCTACATAGGAGATCACAAATTGGTCGCATAATGGATAGCCGCCAATATTAGTTGTGGAAAAATTATAATAGTCGGCAACAATATCAATATGCGGAAACAGGTTTGAATAGCCACGCCCATCAGAAATTAAAATGGGAGTAGATGTAAGTGTAGCCGTCATGCCTGAACCTACTCCGCTAATATCATATATAGACATATAAATATCAAACAGGCCGGTGCAGGGTATTGTAATTGTCGCATACACTACCGCCAAATAATAATCAGTAGTACCTATATAATTTCCTAATACAAGGTCTGCGGTATAAGCGGATATTGATATTGGAAAGTTGATTGGGCTCACCCCATCGTCTAAGTAAATGGTAACGGTCCCTGCCCCATCTGACGATGCTATTGCATTCAGTTGGTCTAGGCCTGAACATCCATTGCAATTTTGTGTATAATCTATATTGGCACAGTTTATATAACCGTGAGGTATGCCAGTACTAGCCCCCCCATGTATAGCAGATGTAATAGTTGGTCCTGCATGGCTAAGGTTTGTGCCGCTAATAATGATGGCAAATAGCAGCAAGAGCCATCCTGGCCTTGCGCTGCATTTTTTTGTGTTCTTTTTCATAAAATTTAGTTTTAAATGTTTTTAAATTATTGTGGTCCATTTGCTGTGGGCTGCCGGGGCCCTGCCCAATGGCATTCTCTGTTTCCTTATCCTTCATAGCTGTTTTTAGGGTTTGTTTAAAATGTGAGTAAATGTTTTTCTCTTTATGTCCTTTTAGCTAAAAGTTTTCTTGTCCTTACATGTTAACTGTACAAAAGTACAGGTGCCTGCTGCCCCTGTCAATACGTATTTATACGTATATCCTCCCCCTCTCATAACGATAAAACAATATAAATACGTAGAAATACGTATTGCATCTTTTTCGCGCTTTGCATATATTACCGCTTTATTTTAATAGGTTTATTCTTTAAAAATATTGAGTATGAGAGATTCCCTGAATAACCGGCAAGTAACACCAGTTGCTATTGTTGACGATGATTATTTATTCCGTTCATTGGCCCGCAAATATGTATCGCGTTTAGCGGGCTTTTCAATAGTTTTTGAAGCTGCGGATGGCGGCGAATGCATCAAAAAAATGGAGGCTGCAGCAGTGCTGCCTGCTATCATCATCCTCGATATTGCTATGTATCCTATGGGCGGCTTTAAAGCAATAAAAATATTAAAAGCAAAATGTCCGCAGGTAAAGATACTTGTGCTGTCTGTGCATTGCAGGGATTATTGCCTGCATTATATGCTGCACAATCGCGCCAATGGATTCTTATCAAAAGCGGCGATGCCCGGTCTGCCTGCTGCCATGGTATGCCTGGCAGATAATGAAATTTACTATTCAGAACTCGTAACGCCGGATTTGTATGATAAAATAAAGAAAGGGGAAATACAAATACCTGAGATGACGGGTATGGAAATGGAAATAGCAAATTACCTCAACACCGATATGGTGCATAAAGAAATAGCCGATAAATTGAACATAGGCATCCGTACTCTCGAAAAACACCTGGAGCATTTATACAAAAAATTCGAGCTGCACTCCCGCAATGCCTTTCTTAGTTTCGCCATAAAAAACGAAATGCTCAGTCCGTAATTTTCGCCCAAGGGTAAGAGTACCGCTAAGGGTAAGGCCAGGCAAGCCTTCCAACCCATTAACAACTTAATACCCGCTACCAGAGCCACTTTCAAACAAAAATTTGGATTCGCCTATCCACATTTCGTATATTTAGCATGAAATTGGACATATATATTTTGCTTTAATTTTTTAGTTCTTTGACACTATGGCTCTATCAAAAATCTTCCTTAGAAATTTAGACTTTTCTACCATGAATTTATTTTTTCTACTATTTACATTATCCACAACATGACCAAAGTTTTTTTCTAGGTAAAAGGATAAAAAAACCAAAATAAACGATTGAAATTCAATTATTTATATCAACTAAAAGGAACGTGGCAGGGATAAAAAAAGGATAAAAAGGGATAAAACTATTCACATTTTATTTTTCCACACATCCCTGCTGCCTGCCCCGCCTCTTCGGCGGGGGAAATTCGATTACCACTCAAAAATTGGGTAAAAATTTCCCCAATAATTCCCCAATAATATGCTATATTTAAACTAAAGTAAACCAATGCCTTGCCTGCGATTATTTATTTTTGCCAAAGCATTATATAATAAATTACCGCACATATAAGTACAGTATTGATTTTCAGGGCTTTGCACCTTTCGCCTTGATACTTAATGGTTTAAATAATCAACAATTTGGCACAGAAGGCGCAGCTTTGGTCTGATAATTGCCTTAAAGAAACTATACTTTTAAGCCTTCGTTATATATAGGTCATTGACAAAGCAGTTTTTTGAATTTATTTATTTTTTATTTATTAACTATTAAAGGAAAAGAAAGTCTATTTTTTAACGGTAAAAAAACATTAATTATGAGAAAAGCAGACATAGTAAGCAGTATAGCTGAAAAAACAGGGATCCCTAAAGTTGATATCCTGGTAGCGCTGGAAGCGTTTTTTAAAGAAGTGAAAGTTTCATTGGTAGAAGGCGAGCCTGTTTACGTTCGCGGCTTCGGCAGCTTTATCCTGAAGAAACGCGCTGCAAAGATCGGCCGTAATATTAAAAAGAACATCGCGGTAGAGATACCTGAGCATTTTATCCCTGCTTTTAAGCCGGCTAAAGAATTTGTGCAGGCTGTGAAAGATTCTGACCACGAATTGGTTGAGCATGCCGCTGACGATACAGCCGTAGAAGCTTAAATCCCTCTTGCACGCATGAATTTGCTATCTTTGCGGGGAAATTTTTAATTCTTTGCGACCAGCACACTATATCACGCTTGCAATAGCCATAGCATTAATCGCTTTTTTATACTGGGGAGGTAACACCATACCGCCATCCAAACCGGTGCTAAGCGAACGTCCAACCGGGATGCCCCCGGGCTCTAACCCCATGAAAACCGCCTCTTTCGATTCTGTATTGGCAGCATCAAAGGCCGCACTACCGAAAGAAGCATCTGATGAGTTAAACAACATCGAAAAAGAACTGGCAGCCACCCACGATTCGTCGCGGATGGCTGCTGTTTTTTTAAAGCTGGCCCACCTCTGGGATGTTAATAAATTCCAGCCCGTAGCGGCATATTATGGCGCAAAAGCAGCAAAGTTGGAGAATTCGGAAAAAAAGCTCAATTTTGCAGGCCAATTCTTTTTGGACCTGATGCGTCGTGATGATGTTTCTCCGTCCATGCAGCTATGGGAAGCGAATGAAGCGATTGAATGTTTTAAGCGTTCACTGGAAATAAACCCGGACAACGATACTACCAAATTGCTTTTAGCTTCAACTTATATCGACGGAACGGGGGAAACCATGCAGGGTGTGCAAATGTTGCTGGCCCTCACCAGGGAAAAACCCGATTATTTACCTGCCAATCTCTTATTAGGGCGGCTTGCAGTTAAATCAGGGCAGTTTGATAAAGCTATAACACGTTTAGAAGGGATACTGAAAAAATATCCTGATAATTCGGAAGCTTTATATTTCCTGGCCGAAGCGTATAAAGGAAAAGGGGACAAACAAAAGGCGATAGAGCTTTTTGAAAAATGTAAGAAAATAGTCAACAAACCTGAATTTACAAAGGAAGTTGACCAGTATATAAATTCATTTAAATAAACTTAAATTACTTTAACATGCCTTGTGGTAAAAAAAGAAAAAGACATAAGATTGCTACTCACAAACGTAAAAAGCGTTTGAGAAAGAACCGTCATAAGAAGAATAAATAAGGCCGGTTATATCCTGCTCCCATTTACCTGCTTCTACGATATATCCTTACGCTTTCGTCATAGTTTTTATATTATGCTGAAAGTGTAAGGTTTTGTTATTCTATAGGTTTTTACTTCCCATAAGAACTAATGGTACATGGGTTTCCGGCATCCCGCAATTGGCGGGACTACCAGCAGTATAGGAAAAACGAGGGTAGCAATGAACAAAGAACTTATTATTAATTCCTCTGAACAGGGGGTGGAAATAGCTCTTCTTGAAAACAAGAAACTCGTAGAACTTCACTATGAGAACGGGCAAAACGAATTTGCGGTGGGTGACCTTTACCTGGGCAAGGTTAAAAAGCTCATGCCCGGGCTTAATGCCGCTTTTGTGGATGTTGGATATGAGAAAGATGCTTTTTTACATTATACCGACCTTAGCCCTTATATACGTTCACTGCTGAAATTTACCCGCCAATGCATAGATGGCAACACTACATGGGGAGACGATTTCGGCAAATTCAAAAATGAAGGCGAAATTGTAAAAACGGGCAAGATCACCGAGGTGATGAATAGCCGCCCCGAAATACTGGTGCAGATATTAAAAGAACCTATTTCTGCAAAAGGCCCCAGGCTTAGCTGCGAAATATCGCTGCCCGGCCGCTTTGTGGTGCTTACTCCCTTTAACGATGTAGTGGCTATTTCCCGTAAGATACATTCGTCGGACGAGCGCAAACGCCTGCAGCGCATTGTAGAAAGCATCAAACCCAAAAATCTGGGTGTGATAGTTCGCACGGCAGCAGAAGGCAAAGAAACCTCAGAGCTTCATGCAGATATCTTGTCGCTTGAAGACATGTGGAAGACGGTACAAAAAAACCTGAAAGGTGCTAAAGCCCCTAAAATAATAGTAAACGAACAGGACAAGACTACATCTATCCTTCGCGACCTTCTAAGCGAAAGTTTCCAGAAAATAGTGGTGAATGATAAGAAGCTGATGTTGGAGACCAAAGAATATATTGCCCGCATAGCTCCCGACCAGGAAGAGATCGTTACTTATCATAATGGTGGCCAGGCCATATTCGATACTTATGGCATCAACAAGCAGGTAAAGGCTTCGTTCGGCAAGACCGTGAACCTGAATAGTGGCTCTTATCTTATTATAGAACATACCGAAGCCCTGCATGTAATTGATGTAAACAGCGGCACCCGCAGTGCAGAGTCAGGCCAGGAGCAAAATGCGCTCGCTACCAACTTGGAAGCTGCCGAAGAAATTGTAAGACAAATACGCCTGCGCGACCTTGGCGGTATTGTCATCATAGACTTTATAGACATGAAACTGCCGGAACACAAAAAGCAGATAGTGGAAGCTATGGAGAACCTGATGGCCACAGACCGCGCCCGCCATACCATACTACCTATATCCAAGTTCGGGCTTATGCAGATAACACGTCAGCGTCTGCGCCCTGAATTGAACATATCTACAGCTGAAGTTTGCCCCACTTGTAACGGCACAGGCAAAATAGGCCCATCTATTTTATTGGTTGATGATATTGAAAAAGATTTCAAATACCTTATAGACCAGGGCCACCGCTCTTTATCGCTTCATGTGCACCCTATTATGGAGGCATACCTTACCAAAGGCGTTTTCTTTAATTCAATAGCCTGGAAATGGTATCGCAAATACAAGGTGAGGCTAAAAGTGATTGCTGACAATAACTCTCCCCTCACCCAATATCATTTCTACGATCTTAAGACCGACGACCTGATAAAACTGTAATGAATTTGCAAATGATCCAATGCTCAATGGCTCAATTGTTGTAAATTTTGATGCAATAATCCGTGATTTGGATTTTCCTTTGGAATTTGGAATTTTCGATCTCCGATTTACTACTGTATACTCACACTATGTGATATCTCTGCCTGTTTTACGAACACATACTTCTTATCGCCGAAAGCCGCTGTTGTATATTTATACGGCATCACAGTAAGATGTCCCTTCGATATAGCAGTTACCGGGAAATAATTAAAATCAGAGCCTGTGATACTTACTACACCTGCTGTGGCACTGAAAGACTGGCTATAGGAAACAGTATTGCCACTGTCATTTAGAGCGGTTAAAACAACATAAACTGAGTCTGCATTGCTTACGGTAGACGAGTTAAACGTGAATTGTATGCCACCCGCTTTTGTAACTGCATAAGGTAATGTGCCGGAATAGGACGGAAAGCCACCGGAGTAATTATAAGATATTGCCGGAACATACGAAGAGCCCTGCACTACCCAGTTTACCCCATTCTCCAAATTATCTGCTACGCCTTTATAAGAATAGTAGCCACTTGGGTGCGGAATGGAAATACTGTTTAAGAAAACACTGTCAGCATCCAGGTTGTTGAGAAGATTGCTGTCAACAAAAAATGCAATACCGTATTCAGATCCCGTATGGACCGTATCTCCTACAGATACAAAAGTGCTGCTATCTGATTTTAAAGCTATTAGTTTACCCCAGGCATTATATACCTGTGAGCCGTTGCTTATATCTATCAATACCTGTAAAGGCTGGGCAGTATGCAGCGTAGTATCGTTAGGCGGATAATAAGGAGGAGGTATGACCGGGTCGCTTTCTTTTTTGCACGAAAAAAGAACACAAACACATAAAAGCCCGAAAATAAAAGCGATGTTCCTCATAGCCCTGCAAAGATAGGATATTGTATGATATGGTAAAATCTAAAGGTTAAAAATTAAAGGGTTAAGTTGCCGGAATCATGCTTTTCAAAATAGCATGACCATACACCTCCTCCCGCCCCACATTTAAGGCTACTATTTTAGTCCCTCTATTTTGTAATTATCATCCGTAAAATCAAGATACGCTGTCTCCGCTATCGGTGTTTCTATGCCATTATCTACGAGAGTAACATGGCCGCTGAGTTCGGCCTTATCAGTTAAATTGTCATAAACGAATTTATCACCTTTCAGATCAGGATAATTAGCGGCGCTTATTGTAACACGTTGTGCAGTCATTTTCCCATAGTCATACTCAGGGTGCTCCAGCGCTGTATAATATTTCAGGTAGGCGGTATTTTTTTCGTCCTTGTCGAAAACTATTTCACCGGGGCCAGGGGTTTCTGTTTTGTATTTACTCGGTTTATTGTTCAACATTCTATGTTCATAATTGAAGACAATACCTTCCTCATAATGAACGGTAACAGCTTTTAATTCCTTTTTTGTTTCCTGGGCTTTTTGTGCAAATGCCGCTAGTGGCAGGACAGCCATAATGAAGATGATCTTTTTCATAAATGAATGTGATTTGGTTACGGAAATAACGCTTCCACAAACGGAATAGTATATTGTATAAGATAAATTTTTCATTGTGTGGATATACAGAGGACCAAAGTCGAACACATTGGGCTTGTTGTCATGAAGGACGGATGCCTGTTTGGAAACAGGGAGGAGGAAAGAAATGTTACAAATCGGCTGCCTCTGTAAGCAATTTTTTAATGTAAGATTTCAAGCCCATGCCTATCAACTTTGCCTGTTCCTCCAGTTTGTCCATAATGTCCTTGGGTAAAACGATCTTGGCCTGCCTGTAGAACCTTCGGTTTGCTTTTACTTCTTTTGATTCCCTGCTCATTTATGACTTTTTGTTTTGGCCTTAATAATATCTTTGATATTACGTTTGCTTGTTGGCCCGTCCCAACCTTTGCTTATCTCACCATGCAGTTCTTCCAATACACGGGTTCTGTATAGCTCATGCAGGCGCAGGGCATCTCTTACCACTTCCGATGCATTTTGAAAATCGCCGCTTGATAGCTGTGCCGAAATATAGTTTTGCTGTTTTTCCGTGAAACTGATGTTCATAAAATCTGTTTATGCTATTCTTGCAAAGATACATATATGTCCATATTTGACAAAATTGGACATAAAATGATGTAAAAAAGGTATAAACTAAATGTCCTTGATGCACGTGAGTCCCGAAAAGAAGATACACACGGGACGAAATGTTAGACATTCTCAAAGAACTTCAAAGCAAAATTGCAAAATTCAATTATTACATCTTTGTCAAGACTAAACTCTTTTCGATTGCCTAAATAATTTTTTGACTCTGGTGTAATCTCCTGACCTTCGGCAAGCTCAGAAACACTAAGACACTTAATGTGCCTCTTTGAAACCAAAATGATAAAAGCGTTAGTGTATGGGTAGTTAGGTTTGAGTTCTCTGAATGTGAATTTGCCACTTGCTCTAAATTTTACCTCTATGAAGTGGACATTGTTCGTTTTGGGGTTTTGAACTACAAAGTCAGGCATTCTTCTGATTTCAGTAGCGACTTCATCATGGATCCCCTTGAGAAGTTCCATAATGCCAGGAATGGTGTTCTCCATACCATACCGAAAAACATTATAACCTAAGCTGAGAAACAGTTCTTGAATAAGTGTTTCCGCAATTCTGCCTTTAATCATCCCTTCTCTAAAACTCCGTTCTTTATCAGAGAGGCCATTATGCTCGTCGTCATCAGTTTCCAGTTTCGAAACAACTGGAGGATTATTTTTTTCATTGTAGCATTTGATACACAAACCACCATTATATTTTGTGAACGCTCCACATTTTATACATTCTGCCATATTGGGTTTTAATATATCAACAAAGATATGGTTTGAATTACTTTCTATCCACTAAGTTGCTAAAGAAATATCTTAATTCTTGCACCACGATTCTGCCAATTCTTTAATTCTATAAATTCGAGTTCAGACAGTTTGCATCGCTTCCAAAAACTTCAGCACATCACTCATACTGCGCATTTTGTTTACGATAAGCAGGAAGTTTTTGCCAACTTGTTTTAGCTGGGCATTGTTGGTGCGGGTTTGTATGTGCTTGAGGATATGCTTAAAAATATCAGACTCGAAATAAGGGGATTCGGGATTGCTGACGAAATACAGGCGCATCTGCTCATTTTTTAGAATGAGCCTTTCAAAGCCTAACTCGCAGGCTACATGACGGCATTTTAACGTGGTAAACAGGTCGTTCACTTGTGGTGGTATAGGGCCGAAACGGTCCTGCAGGTCTTTGGCAAAGATTTGCATTTCTTCATCGTTCTCTATATTGTCCATTTGGGTATACAGAGAAAGACGTTCCGTGATGTTCTCTACATAGGTATCGGGTATCAGTATCTCCAGGTCAGTATCGATTGTACAGTCGCTTACAAAATCTTTTTTGCGTTCCAGTTCTTCAGAGAATACTTCTTTAAAGTCTTTGGTCTTTAACTCCCGCATGGCCTCGTTCAGTATTTTCTGGTACATCTCAAAACCGATCTCTGCTATAAAGCCACTCTGTTCGCCGCCCAACAGGTTACCCGCGCCGCGTATGTCCAGGTCCCGCATAGCTATCTGGAAACCGGAGCCCAACTCATTGAACTGTTCCAGGGTTTGTAAACGTTTGCGGCTATCGTTTGGCAGGGTACTTAAAGGTGGCGCAACAAGGTAGCAGAACGCTTTTTTATTGCTGCGGCCCACGCGCCCGCGCAACTGGTGCAGGTCGCTGAGGCCAAACTGGTGCGCATTATTAATAATGATGGTATTGGCATTGGAGATGTCCACCCCGCTTTCAATAATATTGGTGCAGCAAAGCACATCATAACGGCGTTCGATAAAATTCAACAGGGCTGCCTCAAGTTGATGTCCTTCCATTTGTCCATGTGCTATGCCTATACTAAGGTCCGGGCAAAGATTGCGGATGATGTTGCCCATCTCAGGAAGGCTCTGTACCCTGTTATGCACAAAATAAACCTGGCCTCCACGTTCTGTCTCAAAATATATTGCATCGCGAATAGCATATTCATCAAAGGCAAGCACCTCGGTATGCACCGGCTGCCGGTTAGGCGGCGGTGTATTGATGATGCTAAGGTCACGCGCACTCATCAAAGAGAATTGCAGGGTGCGGGGGATAGGAGTTGCAGTTAATGTAAGGGTATCCACATTGGCCTTTATCTCGCGCAGTTTTTCTTTAGATGTTACACCAAATTTCTGCTCTTCATCTATAATAAGTATGCCCAGGTCTTTAAACTTTACATCCTTACCCAATAGGGCATGTGTGCCTATAATAATGTCTACTTTGCCTTCTTCCAGTCTCTTTAAAGTTTCCTTTTTCTCTTTGGCCGATTTAAAACGGTTGATATAGTCCACATTGCATGGAAAATCCTTAAGACGTTCGGTAAAGGTTTGGAAATGTTGGTAAGCAAGAATGGTTGTTGGAACCAATATGGCAGCCTGCTTACTATCGCATACAGCTTTGAATGCAGCACGCACGCCAATCTCTGTTTTGCCAAAACCCACATCGCCACACACCAGGCGGTCCATCGGTGACGGTGACTCCATATCCCGTTTCACATCGGCAGTAGCCTTGCTTTGGTCGGGTGTGTCCTCGTAAAAGAAAGACGCTTCCAGTTCTGTTTGCAAATAGCTATCTGGTGCAAATGCAAAACCTTCGGATGCTTTGCGTTTGGCATACAGTTTAATAAGGTCGGTGGCAATATCTTTTACCTGCTTCTTGGTTTTGTTCTTCAACTTCAGCCAGGCATCACTGCCCAGCTTGTTTACACGTGGCTTGGTACCCTCCTTACCCGTGTATTTACTGATTTTGTGCAGGGAGTTGATATTGACATATAACACATCATTATCCTTATACAGAATGCGTATTGCCTCCTGCATATTGCCATTCACCTCAATTTTCTGCAAGCCGCTATAAAGGCCCACACCATGGTCTATATGGGTAACATAGTCGCCGGGCTGTAGTTCCCGCAAAGCACGCAGAGTGAGCGCTTTGCCCTTTGTATATGCCTGCTTTACATTGTATTTATGGTAACGTTGAAATATCTGGTGGTCGGTGTAGCAGACTATCTTTTTATCATGGTCTATAAAGCCTTTGCTGATAGCAGTGGGTACAGGCACAAATAATATCTCTGCATTCAGGTCTTCAAAAATGCTGCGCAGGCGCTCCAGTTGTTTGGGGTTTTCTGCAAAAATATATGGTGTATACTTATTATTGCCTTTAGCCTGCAGGTCCGCAATAAGCATATTGAACTGCCTGTTGAACACAGGTTGCTCTTCCGTAGCAAATTGTATTACGGCTGTAATATCATCTCCCGTTATCTTTTGCAGGGAATGGTTATACCACTCTACAAGGTGCCTGTGCTTTAGCTTGCTTTTAAATTCATCAACAACCTCAAAATCGTTTCTCGACAGCTCTTTTACTAGTTCTTCCTCATGGTCTAATGCTACCTGGCTAAGTTCTATTTTTTCAGGAAGCTCAAATTGCATTTTAGACAAACGTCCTAAAGTAAAGTCAAGGTCTTTTGCCCAGATGATGGTATTGGGTGGCAGGTAGTCCAGCAATGATATCTTCTCCTCCGTATTGAATTTCGTCTCTATGTTCGGGAAAATAGAAACCATCAGTAGTTTACGTTCTGATAACTGTGTTTCCGGATTAAATATGCGGATACTGTCCACCTCGTTGCCGAATAACTCTATACGATAAGGGTGCTCGTTTCCAAACGAATAAATATCCAGTATGCCGCCGCGCATTGCAAACTGGCCCGGCTCGTAAACAAAGTCTTCACGCTTAAAGCCAAGATCAATAAACAGTTCAAGTATGGTATCTATCTTCAGCAATTCGCCCACCTTTATACTGATCATATTATCAGCTAAGGAGGTTTTGTTCACCACTTTCTCAAACAAGGCCTCCGGGTAGGTCACCAATACTTTTTTATGCGCAGTTTTTCCACTGAACTTGCTCAGCGCCTCTGTTCGCAACATGATATGGCTGCTGTTCAGTTCGTTGAAATGCCCGGCACGTTTAAAAGAGTCGGGGAAAAGGCAGATATCCAGGGCATCTGTAAGATGCTCCAGGTCGTTATGAAAATAGGCAGCCTCTTCTTTATCATTAAGAATAAAGACATGGTTAAGGTCGGTTTGCTGCCAAACAGCACTTGCTATAAAGTTGATGGAAGAGCCGCGAAGATTGTCTAAATAGACGCGGATTTTGTGGTCGGGCAATGAGGCTGCGGCCGCTAATTGTTTTAAGCGGATATCATTCTGATACAAACCCAGCAGCACCTGCAAATTCATCGAGGCGCAAAGGTAGGGAAAAGGAAGGATTAATGATTAAGAATGGGTTAAAAAAATGGATTACTCTATATGATGCAATCTGGCTAAAATGTCCTTGTCTGTAATATTTTCAGCTTCCGACTTATCGAAAATAGAGATTAGGTAAATATTTTGTTTCATAACTTTCACATGGGTTATCACTCTTGCCCCTCCAGATTTCCCTTTTCCTTTTGACGTTATTGACAACCGTATTTTATAGCAATCATTTCCGATGGGAATACCAAGTTTGGGATCATATAATAGTTGTTCCACTAAATTAGCAACGTCTTTTTTTATAGACGGATATTTCTTTGCGAGATGTTTAAGCTCTTTTTCAAAAGCATCAACGGCAACTATACTAAAGCTCATCAAGCACTTGTTGAATTGATTTTAATTTTATTTTGCCTTTTTTATGCAAATTCACCTGTTCCACAGCATCATCCATATCTGTTAATATCTTTTTTTCCTTAGCTGTGAAATTGCGAGGTTCAACAACTTTTACAAATTCAAGGTGTTTTAATAATTCCTTTAAAAAAGGAACCTTGCTTTTATTCTTAATATCTAAAATAAGCCGTTCCATGCTTGATTCAATTTATACAAAATTACAGTACTTGTACTTGTTTGCAAAATTTGGTGGTGTCACAGTTTGAATTTTTACGCTTTGATTTTACCAACTTCCTATTTCAGTAGATGTTTCGTCTGCAATCTGGTTCATTATCATATCTGTTAATATATCTCTAAATTCCTCACAACAGACGTTTTTAAGTCCATCATAATGTCCTTGCTGAGAAATAATTAATTCAGCAGATTGATTATGCGTCTTGCATTTTTGCCTTTCTATAAGTTCTTTAAATTGAAGTTGTTCATTTGTCATAGTCTTTCAGTTTGACTTTTTCCAAAAGTTTTTTATTTTTTCTTCTTGCCTGAACCTTTCCACTTTACTCAGATAGGTATTATTGCTCCAACCATATATTCCCCATTCTTGATGATTGATGGTTTGCTTAGCAAGAAGTTTACGCTGGTGCCTATCTTTCGCCATTTGCCGCAATTCTGCAAATGTTTCCTTTGGCTTTATGAAAGTATAGTAAACAAATACCCCTATAAGCCCGACAATCAAACACCAAATTATTGTACGTCCCATAACCTGTTTTTTTAAAGATAATAAAAAAGGCTGCTATTTGCACCCGTCTGATTTATGAAGAACCTTTCTTCACTTGATTAGATATTGCTTCCACAAACCACAAATATTCCGATACAAAGCGCTTGATATTTTTGGCCATTATCTCATTCTGCGGATTGCCTTCCTCATCAAGGGCATTTTGCAACTCAGGCACCAAAAGTTTATATGGCATAGGAAAAGCATTGATGGCAAGCACAAGTAGCTGCATCATATTGGAAGCATTAATACCTCCCATTTTGCCGTTGGAACCCGCTACAATACCAATAGGTTTATGCGACCACTCTTTAGTAAAATAGTCAACTGCGTTTTTCATGGCGCCGCTGTAGCCATTGTTATACTCCGGAGAAACAAGCACTATGCCATCCGCACCGCTCAGCAGGCTGCTTATTTCCAGTAAGGAATCCGGCGGGTTTTTCATTTCAAAAAGGCGGGACTCCATCACGGGGAGATGATAGGTCTTGATATCTATGAAGCTAACTTCCGCCTTGCCGCTTTCTTTTAAAGCTTTTTCAATAGCCCTTGCAGCTCTTATGCTGAGCCGTCCCTCGCGGATTGCGCCATAAAGAATGGTGATCTTTAACATAAATTATGTAGCTTTATTTTAAATCCATTACAAAATACAGCTTTATCCACTAAAAATATTAATAATGGGCAGAACCCTCATTTTTATACTCATCATTTTCTCTTTCACAGCCTGCAAAGGCAGTTGGGATGGTGAAGACAAGAAAGCATTTTATGATGACTGCCTGGAAACAGCTACTACTTGGGCAGGCTCACCCGATAAAGCAAAATCTTATTGTGATTGCGTGATGGACAAGATGATGAAAAAATTCCCAAGCGAAACAGATGCGCTGGAGCATATCGACAGTGTACTTAACGACCCCGATATCTATTCCTGCAAAGTGGATGCTGTTAAAAAATAAGATTAATGTGGTAAATGTGATAAAATGTGGTGAATGTGATTCCTATGACTAAGACCTTCTGCTCGCAACTATCATTCTTAGTAACACGCTTGCCCGGTAGCGATCTTCATGGTAGGCATGATAAAGTCCATCAAGTTTTTCAAGGCATTTATCTGCTCCCCATTCGTCACACCATTTCAACAAACCTTTAGGATAATTCACACCTTTGGTCATGGCAGTCTCAAGGTCTTCGTGGGATGCAATATTGAGATGTAGCGCTTCAACAGCTTCATTAATAAGCATAGCCAGTATGCGTTCAAAAATATTAGTGCCTAAGGTCTCGTCTTTATTAGCTTGTGGCATACTTGAGCCTTCGGCATAATTGTAAAAGCCACGTCCTGATTTTTTACCCAGCCAGCCGGCCTCCAATAATCTTTTCTGTGCAAAGGATGGCTTATAACGCGGGTCGTAAAAGAAGGATTGGAAAACCGTTTCTGTTACCACATAGTTTACATCGTGGCCTATAAAATCCATAAGGGCAAATGGCCCCATGCGGAAGCCGCCTATCTCTGTCATGGCCCAATCTATAGTTGCCATGTCTGCTATGCCTTCTTCATATATCCGAATAGCCTCCCCATAGAAAGGGCGGGCAATGCGGTTCACTATAAAGCCCGGTGTATCTTTTGCTACTACGGGTGTTTTACCCCATTGTTGCATCAATTGTTTGGCCACAGGAATTAAAGTATCATCTGTCTGCACAGCAGGTATAACTTCTACAAGCGCCATTAATGGAGCCGGATTGAAAAAGTGCAGGCCTAAAACCCTGCCCGGTTTGTTACACGCTGCCGCTATTGAAGTAATGGACAATGATGAGGTATTGCTGGCAAGCACACAGGTATCGCTTACTATTTTTTCAAGTTCGGCAAAGACAGCCTTCTTTACTTCCAGTTTTTCGACAATGGCTTCTATTATTAATGTACAATGTGCAAGAGTATTCAGTTCGTTTGCAAAGGTGAAACGAGTTAAAATTTCTTCGGCATTTTTTAATTTTCCTTTCTCCTGCAGTTTTTGGAGTGTATTGCTGAGGCCTGTTTTAGCATTATCCAGGGCTGCATTATTATTATCATAAAGCACAACCTTGTGGCCTGCAACAGCCGCTACCTGTGCTATACCTGCGCCCATAGCACCTGAACCTATTACTCCAACAATTGTATCCTGATCCATCGCCTTAGTGTCTTTGCAGTTAAATCTTCTTTAGTTTTAAAATACTCCAGTCAGTATTTTCTGCTACTATCGTATTCTTAAGATGCCCAAGGCCATCAATTTCCATTTCTACCACATCGCCGGGCTGCAGCCATTGCACTTTATAATTAGGGTCGTTCAGCAAGCCTGTGCCGTTCAGTTCCAGGAAACAGCCTGTGCCTACCGTGCCACTGCCTATCACATCGCCGGGCAATATATCTGCGCCATACGCACAGCGTTCAATTATCTCTGCAAAGGTCCAGTCCATATCACCCATATTGCCTTCGCTTACTTGCACACCATTTACATTGCAGGTCATTTTAAGGTTATAAGCATTGCCCGTGTGGTTTGGTTTTGCAGGTATCTTGTAAGGCTCCAGTTCATCAGGTGTTACCAGCATAGGCCCTATCACCGTGCTGAAATCTTTACCTTTTGCAGGGCCAAGGTTCAATAGCATTTCTTCCATTTGCAGGGCACGGGCGCTCATGTCGTTCATTATCATGTAGCCACCTATATATTGGTCTGCTTCCTCAGCCTTTATATTGCGTCCTTTTTTGCAAATTACAATAGCTGCTTCCAGTTCAAAATCCAGTTTCTGAAAATGGTCCGGCATGCAGGGTATGGGGCCGGGGCCTTGTATAGCATTGTGGTTGGTGAAATAAAATATCGGGTATTGGTCAAACTCAGCTATCATATCCACTTTGCGGTTGCGGCGCGCTGCGGCCACATGCTGGCGAAAAGCATAGCCATCCCGGCAGGATGTAGGGTAAGGCACGGGGGCCAGCACATCTGCATTAATAAAACTGGTACTTTCGGATGCAGCGCCGTTTTTTATTGCATCATTTGCTTTGTGCATCTCACTTATAGAAGCTTCCCAGTTGTTCAGGAGTTCTTTCATGGTGGCCGGCAAACTTATATTGGCAGCATTGGTATCGTATAGCTGGTTGTTTATGTAAAATGCCAGTTGTTCTTTGCCTTGTTTTAAATAGGTAACGAGTTTCATCTGATGTTTTGAGATTGAGAGGCAAAAGTAATACTCTGAAACGGGATTACCGATTTGTAATAAACAGGTATTGGATAATTATTGGCCGGAAAAGGAAGGCAAATATTAAGCCGGGCAATACCCGGCTTAATATTTTATTGCAATAACAGATGTATATTAATATTCTTCAACAAGCTCGGCGCTTCTTTGGGCACCAACAACTTTCGCTGTTTGCGCGCTTGGCGTTTCATGCACCATAGTGCAATTACCGTTAAACTCTGCTTCAGGCTCTATATCCAGTTTGCCTATGGTCAGGTTGCCTGTTATATTGCATTTTGATTTTAAACAAAGCATGTCTTTAATGACAATATTGCCGTGAACGGAACCAAAAATATCTGCATTCTGCGCGTGGAGGTCGCCTTCAATAATTCCCGAAGGGCCTAATACTACCTTTGCATTGCAATACACATTACCATAGATCTTTCCGTCAATACGCATATCGTGTTCTGCTTCAATATCGCCGGTCATACGCATGCTGCCTGCCACAGTGCTGATAGAATCAGCCGGGAAAAACCCATACTTCGCGTCACTTTTTGGTTTGCTTCTTGTAAACATATACTACATATTTTATATGAACAATAACTTGGGGAGTTCAAAATAGCATAAATAATCCGCCCATCATAGCTTTTAGGGCAAAAAACTCAATTTTTAACAAGTTAAAAATAAATAATTAATTAATGTGTAATACTTTTAGAACTAATAATACGCTGATTATCAATATGCAAAATTGACAATTTATTTCTCATAATGCCGGAAAACGATAAATCGCAAATCGAAGGTGTTAAAGCGGGATATTTAAGAAATCCGGGGGTTTAGCCAGTATAAATAATATACCTTTGCACCTCATTTTTCACTTTCATGGATCGTAATTCAATCATTGGATTTGCCCTTATCATTCTCCTGGTAATCACCTACGTATTTTATAACCAGCACGAACAAAAAGTATATTTAGAACAAAAAAGGGCGGATTCCATTGCCGATGCAAGGATACACCCAAAAGCGATAGTTGATACCGTTGCCTTAAATAAGAAGGTAGCTGCAAACACTGCCGCTACAGATTCCCTCAACGACTCTTTAAGGAAGAGCATGCCTCCCGCTTTCAATGGCCAGTCCCAAACACTGAAGATCGAGAATAAAAAACTGGTATTGGAGTTCAATACGAAAGGCGCTTTCCCAAGCAGCGCGGAAATAAAAGCTTATAAAACCTACGGGCAAGACCCGCTTTACCTGTTTAAGGGGATGGGTAACCAGCTTGCTGCTATACTGCCTGTTAATAATGGCGCGGTATCAACTGCCGACCTTTATTTTACACCTACAGTAACCAACGAGCCCACCGGCGACCAAACCATAGACTTTATGGCCGACCTTGGGAATGGTAAAAAAGTGGACATCATTTATTCCATACCTGCCGACGATTACCTGATGCAATGCAATATTCATCTTACCGGCATGCCTGTGAGTGCACTTACCATGAACTGGCAAATGACGGGCTTGCACACTGAGAAAGACATAACAAACGAACGAGCCAACTGCCAGGTATACTACCATTACAAAAATGATAACGACGATTACTTTACAATAAGGGGAGACGAAAGAAAAACCCTTTCAGACGGGGCAGTTTCCTGGATCGGTTTCCGGAAACAATACTTTAGTTCCATACTGGTTGCCAATGATGGCTTCAGCAAAGCAGATATTTCTGCTACAAGTAAGCTGCAGGACAGCGGTATTGCTGCCAAAGTATCTACCAATATGGATATAGCGCTGAAACCCGGCAACGATGAGTCTGTTTCTTTAAAATGGTATATAGGCCCTAACGATTATAAAACATTCAAGGTTTATAAAATGAGCTTTGATGAGATGGTGCCCCTTGGTTATGGTATGATGGCCTTTGTAAAATATGTTAACAAAGGTTTGCTTATCCCTATCTTCTATTTCCTCAGCAGTTTCATTACCAATTACGGCATCATCATCATGCTGATGACGCTTATCATTCGCCTTATACTTTCTTTCTTCACTTATAAGAGCTATTTGTCCGCTGCTAAAATGAGGGTATTAAAACCCGAGATAGATGCCCTGCGCGCGCAATATGGCGATGACCAGCAGAAATTCGGTATGGAGCAAATGAAGCTTTACCGCACTGCAGGGGTCAATCCTTTAGGGGGCTGCCTCCCTACCCTGTTCCAGATCCCCATACTCTTTGCCATGTATTATATGTTCCCCAATTTCCTGGAGTTCCGGCAAAAACCTTTCCTCTGGGCGCACGACCTGTCCACTTACGACAGCATTTATAATTTTGGCTTCAATATTCCTTTCTATGGCGATCACATCAGCCTGTTCACATTGCTAATGACAGCAACCAGTTTATGGCTGGCCGTATATAACCGCAACATGACCACGCAGGACCCTAACAACCCTGCCCTGAAGTATATGCCTTTCATTTTCCCATTCATGCTTTTGGGCGTGTTTAATAAAATGGCAGCGGCATTAACCTTTTACTATACTTTCTCCAACATCATCAGTATTGCTATGCAATTCGTGATACAGAAATATTTTATCAACGAAAAAGCTATTCACGCGCAGTTGCAGGAGAATAAGAACAAACCTGCTGCCCCCTCCAAATGGGCGCAAAAACTGGAGCAGATACAAAAAGCACAACAGGAAAAAGCTAAACCAGCTGGGAAAAAATAAAACATTCAAACGCATACTTTTACTTGCCCGGCAGTCTTCTATGCCGGGCTTTTTTTTATGGAACACTACGGACTCCAGTCATTGCGAAGAACAGCCTGTCCCGACATTTCTGGAAAGCAGTCTCACGAAATGAGGAAGTAACAAGGAAACTTTATTTAGCAAAACCGTTGTCGGTCGCCTGACCAACAACAAACATGTATCAATAGCCCCGTCCTTCAGGACGGGGATCTTACGAAATGGAGAATGGCTTTAGCCAAAACTTGAACAGTAAGGAGCAGACAACTATCAGCGGCAACATCTATACTAATGGTATTTCCCCTGTAAAACAAAGAGGCATAAATTTGCCCCGCTGCTCGGCGTAGTGGCAACCAATCTCTGATTGGCGAAAGAATCAGTGACAATATAATAGTGGCAGCAGGGAAACCAACTCCAAATAAACAAAGAGGCGCAAATTTGCGCCTCTTTGTTTTATACAATCAATTGTGGCACATTATTTCAAATGGCCGAAGAGCTTTCCCAGTTTGTAACCAAGCGTTACCCGGAAATAAGGTAATGCGAGGGGCTTATTGATATCATAAGCACCCTGCACATTAGATTTGGCACTGCCTTGCTGCATCAGTGCATCAAAGAGCCATCTTTTTCTGAACTCATAACTGAAGCCCAGCATGTAGCCAAATCGCAATAGGTTATTTGACTGTGTAGGGTATAAGGGGCCGGCGTAATTCGAAGAAGTTGTACCTGTATATTTTAAAACGGAACTTGCACTTGGGGCAGCGGGACTTGGCTGAAGGGGTGCCCATTGCACGGTGGTATCAGCTGTTACAGCTATATTTTTTGCTGTATAAGTCTGCTCCTTAATACCGTAGGTCCTGTCATAAATAATATTAATACCACCGTATACTGATAATTTATCGCTGATACTGTATTTCAATAAAATCGGTAATTCAAGTTCAACGGTTGTCCCTCCGTAAGCATAGGATTTTACAATTGAATCGTGTGTTTGTGAGAAAGTATATTTCTGGTTATAGCCTATTGTATCCTGATTACCCTCCTGTGTTGTAATATATACCGCTGCAATAGGTGTAACGGTGGAATTGCTATCATTATGTTCGTTATAAAAAGTTTGTTTTCCGTTTATTGTTTGGCTAGTCAAATGGGCAATTTTTGCAGTGGGCTGCGCCATAAGTGCAAATTTAGGGCTCAGTTTATATTGCAGGTAAAACGAGCCAACCAGCTTTTGTGCTGCATTCGTTCCAAAACCGCTTTCATAGCCGCCTTTTACTCCTGCTTCCAGCCTGTCAGCTATTATTTTAGAAATAGCTTCTTTGGGCAAACTATTTTCTGGCTTATTATTATCAATGTCTTTTTGTTTATTAGCGGTGTCCACGCCTGCAGCAATACTTTCTTTAAAGGTGCTTACAGCTTCCATCGAAGCTGCAGGCACAATAGGCGCAATCGTATTTTCAATTTTTACTTCTGTCGCAACAGGCTTTGCAATTACCTTATCATTTTTAGCGATCAATTCGTGCCCCGCATCTATTTTAGATAACGATACATGCTCCCTTTTTGCTGCCGTTTCAATAGCCGTTTTTTCATCAGCGATGGTTCCTTGCTTTGCCGAAGCGACTGTATTGCTTTCTTTTGTTTTTGCCAAAGCTTTTACATCAGGCAAAGCATTGAGTGTATTGACATTTCCCGCCGGCAATATTTTCGCTGCGGCAGCATGCGCTGTAACTGATTTAGCACTTAAGCCATCTTTGCTTGCTTCTTTGGCTGCCGTTTTTTGCTCTTCACCATTTTCCGGCTTAGTGCTTGGCTCGTTTGGCAGTTTAGTATCATTCTTTATCGTAGTACCATCCTTGGCAGCCATATTTGCCTTATCTGTTTGGCCATTGCTTGCTTTGTCGCTGTTTGTTTGTTTGCTTGCCTTGTTTGTTTTTTCTGTTGGTTTGTTAATATTATCTGTTGTATTATCTGCTGTGTTGTTAGTATTATCTGCTGTTTTATTATCTGTTATGGTGTTTGGCGCTGAACTTGTATTAGTGTTGGCGGCTATTTCGTTTGCTGTTGCGCTTTTAGTAGCAGCGGGTTCATGCATGGCAAGTTTCCAGAACGTGCCCCCAAGCAGTGAAAGGAACGACAAAAGAAGCAAAGAAATAAACCAGGGATAAAAGAAACCCCGCTTTTTTTGCTTTCCGTCCAATCTTTTCTCAAGCGCATCCCAAACCTGGGGAGGCGGGGTCTCGGTATAATTCCCGAGGCCTTTTTTGAAAAGATTATCAATATTGTTATTCTGGTCTTCCATTTCAGTTCTGTTGAGCAATCATAATATTAACTTCTCCTTCAATCTTCTTCTGGCATCGTTCAGGTGCCATCTGCTGTTATTCTCGTTTATATCCAGGAATGTTGCAATTTCTTTATGCGAATAATTTTCAAAAACAAACAAGTTAAACACGGCACGCTGTAAGTCTGGCAAACTATTCACTAATACTAACAATTCTTTATACGACATCTTTTCCACCCCTTCACTGTTCACGTACGCATCTTCCGGCTGCACTTCCTTAAAATTTTGATCATTTTTAATATTTCGTCTTAAATGATCCATCAGTGTATTCACTACTATGCGTCTTATCCAGCCTTCAAATGCCCCCTGGAACGAATATTGGTCCAGTTTGGTAAATATTTTAAAGAACGCATCATTCAATACCTCCTGGGCAGCTGTATCATTGCCATACATATACCTTTTTATTATCCCATAAGCCGCAGGCGAGTAAAGGTCATAAAGCTTTTTCTGCGCATTACGGGATTGAGCGATACAATCATTTATCAGCACGCTTAATTCACTATGGCCTGACAAACTCTTTTCCGCATGGGACAACTGGCTGCTTATGTTTTTTAATTCTGACAACGCTCAGTAAATATTTGCTTCATCGGTTCGTCTTAGGTACTTTCTCAATACCATAGACGCAACTTGGAAATTAAATGTTAGCTTTCTGAAAATATTTTTCTAAAGTTCTAACATTTAGCCCATAAATATCGTCTTTGTGTATAGCCGAACTTGGGTTTGGTTTATTTTTTAAGCACAATACAATACATATTCTTATTAAATAAATGCCTTTGGCGAAATTTTCATGCAGCGTTTATTTACTTAAATTGCATGAAGCGAATAATCAGTAAGGAAAATATTTACGACCAAAAAACACACTCATGAAAGAGATAAAAATATTCATATTACTGGCGTTTATCACATTTTCTGCCCATGCACAGTTAACTTCATTAAATGAGGACTTCAATGGCACTTTTTGCCCCACCCAAGGCCAGTATTACCCTAACGGATGGACTGAACAAAACTCTATTGCAAATACGGATAGCCTTGCATGGCATTGTACACCAACAAATGGGGAGTTTGGTACTGGCGGTATGTTCTGCACAGGCTATTACGTTGGCCTCAACCACAAAGACACGGCTTTCTTTATTACACCTAAACTGGATATTCACAATTATGTAGGCAATGTTTATATTCAATTTGACACTAAGACTGACCAAAATATTAATAGCCTTAGTACTCTTGGTTTCATGCCTTATGATTCTGTCCTGAATAGTGCTGCTCCCTCAGACTCTGCAAATCCTCCGCTTGCTCTTGCTGATGTGGCAGGTTGGGTTACCCACCAGGTTGATGTGAGTTCTTTTAAGGGTAGTCCTTTCTATTTTGCTTTCAGATACACTTCGTCCAATACCATCGCTAATACCTGGTACCTTGACAATGTACTTTTAACAGGCACCCCTTTGGATGTTACTAAAGTAAACAGGGAAAAAACATATCTTCCTCTTACTGTCCTTGGCAATAGTAGCCCCTCATCCATAATCTTATCTTATAACGCCAAAGAAAATGGGCTCTATGACATTGCTGTGTACGATATGATGGGTCGCGAAGTTCATAAAGAAACCATAATCGCGCACGCAGGCCCCGCCACCTATATGATCAATGATCTGAACCTGCATAATGGAATGTACCTTATCAGGATGGGGAATGCTCATTTCTACGGCACTGCTAAGACAATAGTCATGCAATAGCATCATAAAATATTTTCTACAAGGGAGATCCGGAACAGGGTTTCCCTCTGTTATTTTATTTGAGTACCCATCAGTCGACCCTTGGTCGTCAGACGTGTTGCGTTGCCTTTTACTCTTTTCCTGCAAAAACAAAATCTCAATAGATTAAAATTAACTTTAAATTTGCGCACCTTCTGCACAATTACATGAGAAAAATAAAGTCCTTACTAGCATTATTGTCCAAAATCTCTGCCACCGGCTCCGAACACTACATTCAGATGTATGAGACAGGCATGGAGTTTAGCAGAAACGCACGCTATCCCGCCGGCGATGCTTACTCATCAATTGTCTCTATCAATGAAGTAAAAAAACGCGAGCAACTTATCTGGGGGCCTAAAAAGATAAACGATATAAAAGGCATAGACCTGAATACGGACAGTCAACTGCAACTGTTGGATAATTTTAAACCTTATTATGCTGAGATTCCTTTTGGAGAAAAAAGCAAAGAAAACCTTAGGTATTACTTCGACAACAACTGGTACCCCTATTCCGATGGAGTTATATTATACTCCATGATACGCCATTTCAACCCCAAAAGAATAATAGAAGTGGGCTCCGGTTTTTCATCTGCTTTGATGCTCGACATGAAAGACCGTTTCAATAAAGATCTCGACTTAACTTTTATAGAACCAGAACCAGAACGCCTCTACTCCTTATTAAAGGACAATGACAAAGAGGAAAATACATTTATCATTTCAGCTATTCAGGATATTGATCTTTCTCTTTTCAGCCAACTGCAGGCAAACGATATACTTTTTATTGACAGCTCTCACGTATCAAAAACCGGCAGCGATATAAACCTGATACTATTCGACATACTGCCAATGCTCAACAAAGGCGTACTCATACATTTCCATGATATCTTCTATCCTTTCGAATACCCCAAAGAATGGGTATATAAGGGCCAGAACTGGAACGAAGACTACATCCTCAAAGCCTTCCTGATGTACAATAAAGATTTTGAAATAAAGATATTCTCAGATTATTTGCATACCCACCACAGCGAAGTTTTCAGCGAAATGCCTCTATGCTATAAAGACCGCGGCGGCAATATCTGGATACAGAAGTTATAGTATCGCTAAGATTCATAAAACTTACTTGTGATATAAAAGACAGTGTCAACAAAGAAAGGAACCTTGTTAGAACTTATTACATTTTCATCATGCAAGTCTTCTAAAATAATACCTAGTTCATCATTATAGTAATCATTTCTCCTGGTATTCTCAAAACCATTCTGCCTGAGAAATTCTTTTACATCGTCAAGATCAATATCTTCCGTGCTGACAATATGTGGTTGTTCTACTACCGCATACAACACACTATTCACCAATTTAAACCCTCTAAGCGTATATGCAGTATCAGGAAAAAGATAATTGTGAATAAGAAGGTTGTGAAAATAATCTATCCAATAGCTGAAAAATATTGAATCATTTAATTTAATTACAACACGTTTTTCAGGGTAGTAGTACACTTTTTGTTCTGCTCCCTCGCCAATTTTATCAGGTTCATTGATATCCTGCGCATACCACAGGTTGTTACTGTTGATAAAATTTATTAATCCCTCTTCTTCTTGTTGTTTTGTGTACTCCTTTGTTTCATTTTTTGTACTTGCAGCTTTGCCTGCTCCAAGGTAAGCGGCAATGTTCTGGATAGGATTTGCTTCCCTATCTCTGCTCTTTCCCTGAATGAGATCCTGTAATTCATATTTTATCTTATTCTTCCCCAAAATTACAAATATTATCAGAAATAGCTCTTCCTGGGATTTTCATTATCAATCCTCGTTCGCATACACCCGCTTCACCCTTTGCGAGATGCCCGTCATAATTTCATAAGGTATTGTACCCGCCCATTCAGCTAATTGAGTAACAGGCAGTCCCGGGCCAAAAACTATTACTTCATCGCCTTCTTTTGCCTGCGGGATCTCAGACAGGTCAACCATGCACATATCCATGCATATCACGCCAAGCACTTTCGCAGCTTTGCCATGTATCAGTACATGAGCTTTGCCATTACCCAAGGCACGTTGGTAACCATCGGCATAACCGATACAGATCACGCCAATGCGCGTCTTTTCAACGGCAAGCGCCTTTCGTCCATAGCCTATGGTATCTCCTGCAGGCACCGTTTTTATCTGCGCGATACTCGTCTTCAGCGTACTTATCTGCTGCAGCCTTTTCTGTAAAATGCCGCTCCCTTCTATGCCATATAGCCCAAGGCCAAGGCGCACCATATCATAATGCAGTTGTGGCTGCCTTGCAATGGCAGCAGAATTGGCCAGGTGGAGCATAGGTTTTTCCGGCAAGCCAGTCCACAGCTTATTGCTCATTTCCTCAAAAACAGCGGCCTGTTGCAGCGTAAATGCATCCATACTTGCGTCTTCACTTGCTGCCAGGTGGCTGAATATACTGGCAACTTTTAAGCAGGCGCTCGATGCAAGCTGGTAGGACAGCTCTTCTAACTCTTCAGGCATAAAGCCCAGGCGGTGCATACCCGTATCTAATTTTATGTGGATGGGGTATTGTTTCACTTCTAATGTCTCGGCGATATGAATAAAAGCTTCCAGCGATTGAAAATTAAATATCTCCGGTTCCAGCTTCCAGGCTATCATCCTGTCAAACGATATGGCATCAGGGCTCATCACCATTATGGGAATTGTAATGCCTGCCTTCCTAAGTGCCACACCTTCATCCGTATAAGCAACCGATAAATAATCCACACCGGTATATTGCAGCAAATGGGCTATCTCGTAACTACCGCTGCCATAAGCAAAGGCCTTTACCATTGCCATTATTTTTACACCGGGCGCAAGATGCGAGCGGAACACATTCAGGTTATGCGTCAGGGCCGATAAATTAATTGATAATACAGTTTGGTGTATCTTCTGCTCCAGCAGCAAACCTATCTTTTCGAAAGTAAATGCTCTTGCACCTTTCAGCAACACAGCTTCCTTTTCAAAAGTAAGCAGGTGGAACTTTTTTATTAGCTCATCTGTGCTCTTAAAAAAAATACTTCTGCCCTTCTTATTCTTCCTGAATAGGGATCGGTGCTTATATAAAGCAGGCCCCACACCTATAAATCGTTGCACATTTTTGCGCTGAATAAGAGCCGCCACTTCTTCATATAGTTCCGCATCGGGCTTGCCTATCTGCAACATGTCAGACAATATTACTGTATGGTGTATATGCTGCTTTTGCTGCTCCAGGTAGTCCAGTGCTATCTGTAAAGAATTGAGGTCCGAATTGTAGGAATCATTAATAACAGTGCAATCATTTATCCCATGCCTCAACTCAAGGCGCATAGATACCGGCTGCAACGTTTTCATCCTTTGCGAGATACTCATCTGGTCTATGTTCAACATTAACATCAGCGCCCAGCAATGAATAGCATCCTCTACAGATGCCGGATCACTGAAAGGTATTGTTATGTTTATTTCTTTTTTCTTGTATAAAGCATGGATAGTAGTTTTCGCCTGCTCCTTATCCTGTGCTGTTATTCGCAGATCGGCCTCGTGTTTCTGCGACCATGTAAACAATTCAAGTTGCGGGTTTTGTTTATTGGCGCTGTTTACCTGGTGTGCATATTGGGCTATGCATTCGTTCAATTCCGGGTAGTCCCTGCAATAGATTAGCTTTTTAGCATGGCGGAATAAAACAAGCTTCTCGTTTATTTTCTGCCGCACGTTTAAGAAGCCCTCGTTGTGGGCCTCCCCGATATTGGTAAATATCCCGATGCCGGGCAGTATCATACGCTCCAGCTTTTCCATCTCCCCGGGTTGCGATATCCCTGCCTCAAAAATGGCTAGCTCATGCTCCGGTTTCAGCAGCCAAACAGATAGCGGCACCCCTATCTGCGAATTATAACTTTTGGGGCTTCGCAGCACATTATAAGTACCACTAAGTAATTGATACAACCATTCTTTTACTATTGTCTTTCCATTACTGCCTGTCACCCCTATCACGGGTATATCAAATAGTTTCCGGTAAGCTGTTATGATTTGCTGTAAAGCCTTGAGGGTATCTTTTACCTGTATAAAATTCGCTGAGGGGTAAGCTGCAACATCAATAACTTGCGAAACAAGAAAATTACGAACACCCTTATTGTACGCATCTTCTATAAAATTGTGTCCGTCACGCAAATTGGTTTTTAAGGCAATAAATAAACTGCTTGCGGGCCTGTCTATTTTGCGGGTATCAATGCAAAGGTCTTCTATAACAGTATCTTCAAAAAAACACAACCAAGCTCCCTGGCACCACTCCTGCAATAATTTGATCCCGATATGTGCTGCCGTGTTTTTCATCAAAAAAGGCGTCTATGCAAAAATTTATTTTTTCAGGCTTTCCGGCATTATTTCAAGTGGCTGCATTTCGTCAGGCTCATAAAATTCGTTAGCGGTGCGGAATATCTTTTTAAAAACAAAACGCTGTAACATTATCGTATCGCGGTAATTATTCATTACTCCGTAAAAATGGTCCGCATCATATTTATTCTCCGGCACATCGGCCGATGGGGCTGTTAAGTTTTTACTTCTGCGTGTTAAAGGTGCCCAGTAAATGTCCAGGTGTTGGTACTGTCCGCCCTTTCCTTTCAGCTCAATGCTGCAATATTTGGGCATAGTTTTCATAATGCTGTCCACATCATGGTAACCAACCACATAGCCTTCACAATTCACATTCTCAAAAAATTTCAGGTAGGTGTTTGCACGGCGCCTGTTCAAGCTGTCTCTACGCGAAAGCACTTTACTGGTTTCCAGTTTCGGGCCTTCCTGTTCATTATTTAATACAAAAGAATTTTGCGGCTTGTCGGGATACTGGAGAGAAATACTTTTTATTTCTGCCGGCTTAAGATTAAAAATGGTCCTGTCTCTCCAGTCTGTAACCTGAAATGAATAAAATGGCGCCAGGTAGCCTTGGAAGCCTTGTTTGCTCACCAGGTAGGGCCGCTTCGCTCCTTCCATCAGCATATAAGTGCCGGTAAAATCTTTATTTTCGCCACCTACATAAAACACACGCATTTTTTCTCCCTGCCTGTTGTCCAGTTCCACTTTTATTCCATTACCAACCATACCCGATACCACATTATTGTGCATACTTTTCGGCACAGGGTATAGGGGAGTTTGCAGGTACAATATTTTCATCAGGTTGTCAATGGGGTTTTTCATCACCTTATATCTTTTATCCACCACCCAACCGCTGTCTGTCCGCTCTATCAGCACCGACTGGCCATTGTGTGCCGCAATGAATATTTTGCCTATCGATGCAGTGTCTTTCACCGCAAAGCCCGCTTCACTTGCCGGAAAACCATCTTCCTGCTTAGCAAATAAAAAATAATAAACCCCGTATCCGAGCACTCCCAAAAGAATAATGTATAGTATCGTCTTGCGCATAATTACCCTTTTGATTCGTAACGCCTTTTCCTGAAGAAAATATAGCAGGATGCAAATATCAGCACCAATGCAATTGGTATGCCCATATTGATGATCTGCCATTGCATTTTTTCTTTCTTCACCCTGCCGGCATCCAGCAATCTCAGCCTTAACTCTTTTGAGCGCGCCTCCAGCAGGCCGGAATGGTCGGTAAGATATTCAAGGCAATTCAGCAGGAATATCTTGTTGGCAAACATATCCTTAGTGTAGTGCCAGTAGCCCAAAGGCGTTGGCCCTGCAGATGCAGTATAGTCATTCAGCATCATGTCCCCGTCTGATACTATGATCATACTGTTATCTTCCTTACATACCGGTACGAATGGGTGATTAATGACCGTATCGCTCAGCACTTTCAAAAAAGAAGGGCTCAAACGGTTCTGGAAAACAGACCTGAACTTTCCCTCCAGCAACACGGCAACAGGCTTATAGGGTTTATTGAACATTTCTGTAGGCGGTACATATTTCATCATCGTCAGGCTCACGCGTGCAGGGGCCGGTGTTACCCTGCTGTATTTGGATGAGGCTAGTAAAACTGTTTTTTTAATGTCCCCGCCCGATGCAGTATCAATACTGTTGGCAAACTGGCACATCACCGAATTCATATTATTTACAATTGGGTGTTTGGATGTGGGGGTGATGACAGGGAAATATATCCAGTTATTAAGGCCCCCTGTTGTTTGCCCAGACGCGTCAACTGGTGCGGGCAACTGGTTACAAACCATATCTTCCACCAGGTCAGCGTTTACGCGCACACCGTATTTGAATAATATGTCATCAAGGTTCAGGCCCTGGTCCAGCGCTATAAATTGCTCTGAGTTCCTGAAACTGTCCAGTGATGCATTTACCATGTCCAGCATCCACAACACATGCCCTCCCCTCATTACATATTGGTCTATCCTGAACTTCTCTGTGTCATCAAAAGCAGTTATCGGCTTGTCGATGATAATAGCGTCATAAGCCCTCGATATGTATATGCCATGCTTGATGTTGATGGTATCAAGATGGTAAAAATGAGAAATGGTGGTCAAAGCATCAAGGGTATTGATGCCTAAGGGTTCCCCGTTGCCTGTCACATAAGCTACAGATGGCCTGTCGGGTATGCTCGCATTATGTATGGCCGTTGCAAATTTATACTCCAGCGTGGTCTCAGAATAGTTCAGCAATTCCAGCGGCGACATGCCCGGCACATTCTCTATCAGTTTCACGGGTATTTCCCTCCCGTTGAACTGCACCAGTGCATAGGGAACAATTATTTTTTCAGAATAGTTGTCGTCGCCCTGCGCCTGCAGGTTAATGGGAAAAATGTTTTTGTCCATCAGCTGCTTATAGGCTTCCTGTTTTTCTTTCCCCGTTTTTCCTTCCACGGGGTCTATAAACTTAAAGATGATGCGGCTGCCTGCATAACTTCTGAACGATTGCAGGCATTCTGCCGTTGCGTCTTTCAGGTGCTGAAAACCCGCGGGCACTTTCCCTGTCAGGTAAATGTCCACCACGGCAACATCTTTCATATTGCCAAGCAATGTCTTGGTAGATGGTGATAAAGTAAAGCGTTTTTCCTGTGTCAGGTCAAACCCATAGTGAAAGCGCGATGCCAGCATATTCAGGCATACTAATATGCCCAGCAATATCAACACGCGCAGCAGCGCCTGCCTTTGTTGTTTTTTTCTTTTTGTCGATGTCTTCTCCATTGTCATATTCCGGTCCTTAGTCCTGCCTGGCTGTGTCCCAGTTCCTGCTGTTAATAGACAGGCGCGTAAGGGATATAAACAAAATGATGATTGATAAAAAATAAACTAGGTCACGAGTATCTACTACCCCACGGCTTATGGAATTGTAATGAAACGACATCCCTATCATGCCCAGGTAATAGTCTATGCCCTGCTCAAAAGCGGGCAGCTTGCTGATGGCAGCAAAACCGGTGTACAAAAACATACAGGCCAGCACCGATATCAGGAAACCCACCACCTGGTTGCTGCTCAGCGACGAGCACAAAATGCCTACCGCGGCAAAAGAAGCCGCCAGCAGCAAAAGCCCCACATAAGAGCCTATGATACCCCCGCTGTCTAAATTATGGTCCACCATAGATAAATTACCGATAGTATAGACGTAAATAAGTGTAGGCAAAAGCGCAAAAACCACCAGGGCCAGTGAGGCAAGGTATTTTCCAATAATAATATCCAGGTCAGTAAGCGGCTTTGTCCGCAGCCATTCTATAGTGCCACCTCTGAACTCGTCAGAGAAGGAACGCATGGTGATGGCCGGTATCAGGAACAGCAGCACCCATGGCGCCATAGTAAAAAACTGGTCGAGCGTGGCATAGCCATTGTCCATAATGCCATCCGGCAATACCCATAAAAAAAGCCCGCAGGCAATAAGAAAAACGATAACAGCCACATAGCCCACCACCGAGCTGAAGAAGGAACTGATCTCTTTTATAAAAATACTTCGCATATATGCCACCCCTATTTCCCAAGAGGATGGCAAATATAATAAAATGGGGCTTCCTTAGCTATCTTCCATACTGTTAAATATCCTGTTAAGAAACAGTATTATAAAAATTATGTTATCAGCTTCTTATTTCATGGCAGTTTCCTCGGCGTTGGCGTAATCCCGTCCAACGGCGGGGCCCTGCATGGTTCGGATTTCTATTTGGCTTGACCCACATAACACCGATATATCCCATCGGGATTACCTGTCTGTAGAAACAATATCTACCACCACACTTGCCCAGTAGCGGGCAATACATTCCGTTCTCGCGTCTTTGCACATAACAAAGCACTATGAGTAACCTCACTAATAAATATCTTCTCTCAACAAATATCCACTCACAGAACCTTTGGCAACAAGAAAATTTAATAGCACAAGTACTTTGTCTTTGATGATGCGGCTTGTTTTTAATTTTGTTCTGTTTAGGTAAACGTAACGTCTTGCTAATATCTCCAGGTAATAAATAGTATTGGTTGGTAAGTCTTCAATATGAAGATTTGTGTTATCCGCCAGCATATCAGCTATCCAAATTATTCCATCATCAATAAATGTTGAACCTACTTGGTTTAGGAATTTTGCGATAGAAAATAACACCGCGGGATGTCCTCCAATTTCTAAACAGGCTTTTCTAAAGAACAGCTTTTCCCTTTCACGAAGACTGCGCCATTCTTTTGCAGTATCTTCCCACCATGGCCATGCGAGGAGATAATTATTAATAATTTTATCCAAGTGCCATTTGGTGCTTTCTGTTTGGACAGCAGATTTTATCTTCGGATAGAAACAGTTCCAAATCGACCAGAAGCTGTCATATTTGTACAACCTATCTTCTTCTGAAACAATATCTGACAAAAAATTAGCCATTTCCTCAGTGATAGTAAATGCAGTAGTAAACGGCCTCGTCCATTCTGCTATTGAACTTACATCACGGTTCAAGAGAAATTTGGCGAACTTTTTATTAAACCGGTGTTTAAGCTTGTAGTCAGTTTCTGAATCGTCTGAATACTTGGTCTTTTTTAACAACTCACTGCTGAAGTTGTCAAGTAACTTTTTTATATAGTCTAGATGGGTTGGGTCAATTGTTTCAGCAGGGATTATTTGGAAAGCTGTTTCTGCGGTTTTGATTCCTTGAGTTGAAAAATCAATCTTGTCATAATGTAAAGTGCCATTTTCAAAATGCATTAATTCAGGCTCGTATTTTGTAAAAAAATCATTCAATATTTCAGCTCTTGATTTTCTTTCTCTCAGCCGTTTTAATGGAGGATTTTCCGCGTCAAATTTCGGTTTGAAAAACATATAGCCCAACAATATCGTATTCGCATCATTAGGAGACAATTCAAACAAACTATTACCAATTGCTTCAATGGCATAATCACAAATTCTCTTATATCCCCCAAGTGGATAGGCGTCGAATAGAATAAAAAGCAAGATTGTGTTAAAGTCCACCTTTTTTTCAGGAACTAGCTTATAAAGGAACGGCAGTGTGCCAATTGCGGCTTCAACGCCATCTGAAATTTGATATCCATAGTTTTCCCTCAAAGGAGACGCAGCATAGTCCATAACAATATCACAGCAAAACAAAAGTTCATCTTCTGTAAGTTTGTCGCTATAGCGCCTGATTAAAGCTGAACATGTATAAGAGGGGGTGCTGCTATTGAGCATATAAAACGCCTCGTTATCTTCTTGCTTTAGCACATCCAGAATTTCTTTTGTTTCTTTTAATACTAATTCTGGATGTTCCTCATACTCGGGAGAGGGACCATATTGTGTATGCTTCTCAACTTTGCTTATCGCCCAAAATTTTAAACTATTATACTTAAATTTATCTTCAAAAATTTGCTGAGCTTCATCGCTATACTCTTTTAAATCATTATCTAGGTTAGGATTAAAATTTATAATAACCCCATCTTCTGTCTTACTTACTACTGGATTCATTTTTCTTCTATCAATTCTTGCTAAGAGCAAGCGAATGATTTTACCCTTATCAGCTTCCAAATCTTCGGACGGAATGGTAGTATAGAGATAATCAACAACTTTCCAAATTTGTTTTTGACGATTATCCGCCTCTTCATTGCTAATATGCTCATTTTTAAAATACTGATAGTTTCGTGCAAGGATTTCGAGTGAGATTCTGCGATGCGGCTCATTGCACGTGGCAAGACGTTCATTTGTGTATCGCTCTTTCTTATATGATCTAGCACCAATTGAATAAAGGCTCTTTGCTTCACTTTCGGAAGCTGCTCTAAGGTTGTCATATGTATAAAATTCGGGATTGCCAAAGAGGATAATTGCTATTTCAAATAGTTCATCAGGATATGCTAACACAATGCTGGTAACAATGGCAGTTATGGAAGCAGAACGCGTGTTTTCAAGCAAATGGATTAGCCATTTTTTTAAATTTCTTTTATCTGGAATCTTTGCAAATTCAAGAAGCCGCTTTTCCAAAGCCATATGCATGCATTGTAAAAGATAGGGTGTAACAGGAGCCCCATTACCTCTGTACATATTCCAAACACAACTGCTAATAATTTGCTTTGTTTTATGAGAACCAATAATGGCCTCAATTTCATGAGCAGAAGGGTCCAGGCCAGAAGCAAAATATGCTTCCACAGCACGATTAGTAAAATCAAGAATGAACTTAATTGTTTCTGGAAAAGCTCCATATAATAAAAGATAAACCGGGGTTTGTAATGCACTCGGAGGGAAATATTCATGATTGTGTCTGATCGAATAAGAATCTTCTACCCCTGTACTTGAAGAATAAAATGTATGGTTTTCAGTTTTCGGTTTGTACCAATAGAAATCAGCCAATTTTATTACATACTCTGGCAATTTCATAATATAAGCCGTGCTTTCGTATTCAGAAGCGAGTACCGTTTCTCCTAAACTGTCAAAAGCCTCTCGCTTATTAAAAGGCCTTGATAGCAAACCTTCTGTTATCGCTATAAGCTCAGGCTTTAATTCTGCTGCGGCAGCCAATACAACTTCCAAAAGCGATTTTTCAATCTCCCTGCCGTAATGAACATCTTCATTTAACTCTGCGTCCTTATAAAAATGCAGGGCAAACAACCCGCCTAGTCTTGCGGTATTGCCTATAGGTCGGTGACTAACGTAGTCCCCGAGTAATGGTAAAATAAAAGATAGTTCTTCTTTTTGTATAAAATCAATCTTGGAATATATGTATGCAACTGTGGCACCCCATCCTTTACCCTTGGGTTTAGTAAATACATAAGCAGGATTAATAGAAGTGTCTTCTTGAGATATTATCATTCTTTCGGTTAGTGTATCAACTTCTTTACACGTAGTTCTCAGCAGAAATATGATCTTTCTAAGAAGGAGTTTATCATTGTCAAGTAGAACATTATCGAAAAGCTTAAAAAATTCTATGCAATAATCCGAGAGCAAAACACTGACGAGTAATTCGTCTTTCCAGAAGCCTGGCACAGTTGGGTCATTGAAAGATTGTTCTATGAATTGTTTGATGCTGGATTCAGCTTGTGGTATTTTGTTTGAAAGCCATGTTCGAAATGCCCTTCTAATCGGTAAAGAGTTGCCGATCTTTACAAAAAACGAGAGGAACGAAGTTAATATGGCATATTCCCTTTCAATAAGTTTTTCAAGAGCCCATTCTTCATATATATCGTGCGTTATAAAATAGCCATTATATGTTGAGTCATGTTTGATAATTTCATCTTTTGCTAGCAACGATAAAATGTGGGTGTTGCAATTCTCGCCGCTCATATAGAAATTTCCGGTATCACATCTTTCTTTTGTCAGGCTTAAGAAGCACTTTTCTCTTTCAAGGTGGCTATTGTCTTTTTGGAATTTTGAATCTTGTATTTTTTTTTGCCAAAGTATGTCTCTGAATTTCGCAACATCAGTTTGCTCGTTAATAATATCATAATTACTAAGGTATTCGTTCAAATAAAACGGGTTACATATAAGCGTCCGCAATCTTGAATTATCTGGTAATTTAAATTGGAATCTGGTTGAAAAAATTTCCAACTCCGCGGTGCTTATATTTTCTACTTTAATAATATCAAAGAGAAGTTGGTATACTTCAATCATATAGAAACTCAAATCATTCAGATAACTGCTTCTCGTCGTGAATATTATTGTCCATGCATCATTAATCAATGCAGAAAGAAGTTCCTTAAAAACATCGAGGTTTTCCAAATCGGCTAACTTTTCAGCAGAATCGATAACAAACGTCTTATTGCTTTCATCCTTATGAAAGCGAAGAAAATCGTTCACATCGTAGGTCCCGAATTGGCCGAATATAGCCGCAAGGCTTATATCGCTAAACTCAGCAGCTTTTAAGACATAACAGGGCCGAGACTGATTGCTAAATAGTTCCTTAATGATAGCTGTTTTACCACTGCCTCCATCACCTGATAGAATTATTGCTGTTTTTTTATTCTGAACAATTTTTGACAGGATGTCTTGTCTGTCTATTTTTATCTGATGGTTTTTAAAACGAATATTTGTTTGAATGGCGAAAAGGATGCGTTCAGAATGAGCCTTTATTTTATCTAGAAATTCAACAGCGCCATTACCAACCCCAAAGAAGTATTGAACTAGGTAATCATTTTCTGGAACCGATAATTGCTTTTCAAAATGGCTCGGTACACGCCACTCAATCGCAACATTAATTTCGTTTGCATATTTTTCAATTTCGCTTTTGTAAGTTGGGGCTTTCTTGGTTGTACTACTACTTTCTGAAAGTTCTTGGTTTGTATAAAGCAGGATTTTATTTAAAGCAGAATTTTTCGTTTTTGCTTTCTTTAGTGAATCAATAATATCATTTTTATTATCGGAAAGCTTGGTGTCGTAGTATTTAGCTTGAAAACCAATGTTCACACCGTCAACTTCAATTGGTTCCGTCTCTATACCAGTTTGATTCTTAAACCTAAAAATGCCTATCTTAATATTGTATTCATAACAGAACAACATATAAGCAAGCCTTTCAAATTCAGTCCTTTCTCTTCCATTAAACTTTGATTTATAATTATTCCAATTTATGTCAATCATCGATTTGAATATTTTAAAAAATATAGTCAAATTTCGCTATTTTCCAAATGTCCTCAATAAATACAATACTATTTTCAATACACGGAAACTATTAATAAAACCAGCCTGATTAATATTCAGCCCGCTCTGGGGCTGGTGTGGAGGTATATATTTTTTCTACAGACAGGTAGCCCTTACAGGGCAAAAAAATCATGTTTATCACGTTAATCACCTACATCACAGTTCAGACAATCCTTCCAGCCCATTAACAAAATGCTTTCCGCTCCCACAGCCACTTTCACAGAAAAATTTGGATTCGCCTACCTCCGTTTCGTATCTTTAGCATGAATTTGGACACATATCTTTTGTTTTAATTTTTTAGTTCTTTGCACTATGGCTTACGGTGTCCGCCCTAGCTTTTTTGCGAAGGAGGATCAAAAATCTTCCTTAAGAATTTAGACTTTTTCTACCCTGAATTTATTTTTTCTACTATTTACATTATCCACAACTTAGCGAAGCGATCTCATGAGCGACAGCGAATAACCCAAATGACCAATGTTTTTTTCTTGGCAAAAGGATAAAAAAAACAAAATAAACGATTGAAATTCAATTATTTATATCAACAAAAAGGAACGTGGCAGGGATAAAAAAGGATAAAAAGGGATAAACTTCTCTCATGAACGCAAATAGAAAATCAACAATGCAGTGAATAATCTTATATACTTTTACACAAAATAATAAATATTTTAAATGTATGCGAAGTATTTTATAATTTTATTTTCATCACTGCAAGCACATCCAACAATCCCCTAATCCATCAATCCAAATCAAAACCTCCAACTAAATGCAATAAATTGCCGTCTTATATCGAAATTGCACTTGGGCTCATTGCCCGGTCTCAAAAAAACAATAAAATGAAGACTTTCTTTTTTAGCTCCTTTTTATTTCTTGCTTCTATTGCTTGTTTCGCAGATAGCAAAAAACAGGTTGCCACCGTCCTGTCCGACGCCAATAAAATGGCAACTGCTTTCCTGTCAAAAGATTATATCACCTACTCCAAATATGCCTACTACCAAACACCCGGCAAAGAGCAGGAAGATAAACTGGCCGGCATGGTGGCCCAACACATGTACGACCTCGAGCAGCAAAATAATGTCATTACAGGCATGAATTTCGGTACACCCACCCACATTATTAAAGCAGGAAAGCAGTTGCAATGTGTGGTACCCGTAACCATGAAAACACATATAAAAGGCGGTATGGTAACCAGTTATACTAACATGATAGCCGTCTCCTACGATAAAGGCCATTCCTGGCATTTTATGGATATGGGCTCCAAAAGCCTGGAGACACTAAGAACCCAATATCCCGATATCAGCCCCAACCTCATTGTGCCTGCAAAAGACAACGAATCCTTTTTATCTGACGACCCCAACCAGCGTTAGTTGCCGTTGTTGGTCGCCTTACCAACCTTTCCCCCTATCTCCTGATTTAAATATTTTTTAATACTCTGATAACAGAGCGCATAGAAAAATAGCAATACTTTTACGATACTAAAAACTAAATTTTATGGACAAGACAACTAATGCACTCAACTGGTTCGAGATCCCGGCCTCCGACATTAATCGTGCCAAATCATTTTATGAAAATGCATTCGGCATCACCATGGAACAATCTGAAATGATGGGAATGAAAATGGCTATGTTCCCTTCCGAAATGGGCAATGGAAAAACCTCCGGCGGCCTTTGCGAAAGCCCTATGCATAAACCATCAATGGATGGCAGTGTAATATACCTCAACGCCAACCCCGACATGCAACCCGTACTGGACAGGATAGAAAGCGCAGGGGGAAAAGTATTGATGCCCAAAACAAAGATCAGCGATGATATTGGGCATATGGCTTTCTTTGCAGACACAGAAGGCAATAAAGTGGCTTTGCATTCTCAGAATTAATTTGCGCTCCTTATTTCAACAAGTATTCGCGGGGCGCTATTAGCGCCCCCGTTTTTAAAAAATGAAAAAGATCATGTTTTTACATGACCGATATCATCTTATACAGACCAGACGGTGAATACCTTTGTTTAAAATCATATTGATATGCATAAAACAAGTATCACTCATCTCAACAACGAGCACAGCGACTGGCTTCGCGCTTTGGGCTTTTACAAAGACGAAATAAATATCCTTAAAGAAAGGCTGCAGGAGATAGCAGGCAAAAACACCGGCAATGGCCCTGCTGCTGTAATAGAGCATTATCAAAACCAGTTTGAGATACAGTTAAGTAATTTGGCCCGTCTCGTTCACAGCATCAACAAAAACCTGGGTGATATCGCCGCAGAGGCACAGCAAAATAAAGCAAGCCACGTAGATTCTACGTTGATAGAGCAGCACTACAAGCTGAAGGAAATGTTCATTACAGAAGAAAAAACAGTGAATGACTTAAGGCACACATTCAATCGTTTTGCCGCTGAATGGATGTAATTTTAAAATCCGACATTTGCTGTCATGGCTTACAAACCTAAAAGCTGGAAAGAAAAATTGCGGCAAAGAAACTTAGCTTCGGTTACCATTTTTGTAAAAGAACAAAGACAAAAAAAGGGATTGAGTATATAAAAGAAAGCCCCCCGCAATTGCGGGGGGCTTTGGTATCCATGGGGTTAGGTGCAATGGTTTATTGCAGGTCTGGTTGCGGGGTGTAACGCAGGTATGGTTTCACTATTTTTAGTCCTTTAGGAAATTTCTTTTCAGCATCCGCAGTCGATACTGCCGGCACAACAATAACATCTTCACCGTGTTTCCAGTCCGCCGGCGTGGCCACACTATATTTCGCGGTCAGCTGCAGGGAATCTATAACACGTAAAACCTCTACAAAATTCCTGCCTGTCGAAGCCGGGTATGTAATAGATAGTTTTACTTTTTTATCAGGGCCTATAACAAACAAAGAGCGCACAGTAAATGTTTCCGATGCATTGGGATGTATCATGTCATACAACGTAGCCACATTACGGTCAACATCTGCAATAATGGGGAAGGTAACGGTAGTGTGTTGGGTTTCATTAATATCTTTCACCCATCCTTCATGTTTATCTAAAGGGTCAACGCTTACAGCCAATACCTTCACATTGCGCTTAGCGAATTCGTCTTTCAGTTGGGCTGTTTTTCCTAACTCTGTTGTGCAGACAGGTGTATAATCTGCAGGGTGTGAGAAAAGAATGCCCCAGCTATCGCCAAGATATTGATGGAAGTCAATTTCACCTTCTGTGGTTTTTGCTGTAAAGTTGGGCGCAATATCCCCGAGCCGGATAGTCATAAATTCTGTTTTTAATATTCGGAATGAGTCTATAAAATTAAGCACCCCTGCTTACCCAAATGCTAAATATTTATTAATATTTTAGGATTTAAAGTTAGGACGATAGATTGACAAGCAAATTACATACTGTATCTTCGCGCTCACACGTTAAGTGCTTATGTCAACAGCTGGAATGCGCCTGGGCAAACTTGTAATTATACTTATTCTTCTTTCGGGGGCATTACCTGCTTTTGCACAACGCGAGGCGCTTAATATGCCCGAGCACGATGAAAAAGCATATTATTTCGGTATCACCTTCGGCACCAACTTTTCAGAATACAGGTTGCAGTACACAGCTGCTTTCGCCAATACAGATACCTTCAAAAGGGTGCAACCTTATTGGCTTCCGGGTTTTAACCTGGGCCTTATGGGCAACCTGCGCCTCAACAAACGTTTCGACCTCCGCTTTGTACCTTCACTTGCGTTTGCAGAGAAAAGGCTTTATTACCAATACGGCAGCATGAATAACGACAGTGCTGTAGACCGTACCATAGAATCTATATACATGCACCTGCCAGTGCAGCTAAAATTTAAAAGCGACCGTATTAATAATTTCCGTTTTTACGGTTTGGTTGGTGGCAAATTCGATTATGACCTTGCCGCAAATGCCCGCTCACGCCGTAATGACGAGATACTGAAAGTTTCGCCCATAGACGCAGGCTTTGAGTTAGGCGTTGGCTTTGAATTCTTTAACCCTAATTTCATTTTCTCTCCCGAGATCAAACTGAGCCAGGGCCTTGTTAATCAATTATACAAAACAAGCAATATCCAGCTTAACAATGCCATCCAGGACATTCATACCCGCATGATCGTCATATCCATACACTTAGAAGGTTAATACCCCACTGCCACTTATGTCGTTCGCATAATTTATTCGGGAAGACCTATACAATAAAAAAGCCGCCCTGATAGGGGCAGCTTTCTAAAATTATCTAAAATTGTAATTATGCTATTTTCTCCACCTGCATATAGTTCAATTCCACAGGTGTGGCGCGGCCAAATATTTTTACCACCACTTTCAGTTTCTTCTTCTCTTCATTCACTTCTTCCACAGTTCCGTTAAAGTCATTGAAAGGACCATCTATTATCTTCACAGTTTCGCCAATAATATATGGTTCTGCAAAGCCAATACCACCTTCACTCACCTCGTCCATCTTACCAAACATCTTGTTCACTTCCGATTTGCGCAGCGAAGTCGGATGGTCTTTACCAAGAAAGTGTATAACACCGGTTACACCTTTAATGGTCTGTATCATGTTATCGCGCAGCTTGCCATCAGCGGCTTCCAGCATCAGGTAGCCGGGGAAAAGTATTTTTTCGCGCAATACTTTTTTGCCTGCAACAACTTTAAACACCTTTTCAATAGGGCATAAAACCTGCAATATTGCGTTGCCCCAACCGCTTAGGCGTATTTCCTTATCAAGATATTCTTTTACCTTTTTTTCCTTGCCACTGATCACGCGCAATACATACCACTTCGTTTCCTGCACCTTTGCATCCGGTGTTTTCGCAACGGGGGCATTAGTTTCGGGCACCTGGCTTTCTTCGTTAATGGCAGTCTCGTTTGTCGTTGTCATAATTACTTGCCTAAAATGTTATAGATCAATGTCAATACACGGTCTGCAACAAAGTCCATACCGAAGATAACTGTAGTAACGATCATGAGGGCTACCAGCACTATGATGGTGGTTTGCTGCAGCTCGTCCCATGTGGGCCAGCTTACTTTATGCAGCAACTCGTCGTAGGCTTCCTGGATATAATTTCCGAATGTACTCATATAGTCTGAACCGGATTTGACCGGATTTTTAAAAACAATTAATTAGCAATTTCTTCAAAATAATAGCACGGGCACGCGGATTCGAACCACGATCAAAGGTTTTGGAGACCTCTATTCTACCATTGAACTATGCCCGTATTTAGTCGTAAGTAGTCAGTCATAAGTCGCAGGCAAACAGCAAACGAGACTTCCTAAAAACTAAAAAGTCAAAAGAGTAAAGCCTTTTGACCTTTTTGACGGATGACAAAGATAGGAAAATTTCTTTCAATAAACCTATCCCTGCATATATAATTAATACTAAAATTTACCCCGGCTTTTAGGGCCGGGGTAAGGTAATATTTAGCTATACAGGTGAAACCTGCATACAATGATTATTTCAGAATTTCGGTAACCTGTCCGGCGCCAACTGTACGGCCACCTTCGCGGATCGCGAATTTCAAACCTTTTTCCATAGCTATCGGAGCGATAAGCTTAACGGTCAGGTTCACATTATCACCGGGCATTACCATTTCAACGCCGCTTGGCAATTCACACTCTCCGGTTACGTCTGTAGTACGGAAATAGAACTGTGGACGGTATTTGTTGAAGAATGGAGTATGACGGCCACCTTCTTCTTTGCTCAGTACATAAACTTCACCTTTGAAGTCTGTATGCGGAGTAATGCTCTTAGGTGCGCAGATAACCATACCACGACGGATATCTTTCTTTTCAATACCACGAAGCAATAAACCAGCGTTGTCACCAGCCTGGCCCTGATCAAGAAGTTTCTTGAACATTTCCACACCAGTACAGGTTGATACTTGCGGAGCAGTATTAAAACCAACAATCTCAACGTTCTCACCAACTTTGATGATACCGCGTTCGATACGGCCTGTAGCAACTGTACCACGACCCGTGATAGTGAACACATCTTCCACAGACATCAGGAATGGCTGATCGATAGGGCGCGGAGGTAATGGAATATAATCATCAACTGCGTCCATCAGTTTTTCAACTGCTTCAACCCATTTCGCTTCACCTGCAAGAGCGCCTGTAGCAGAACCTTGTATGACAGGCGTATTATCACCATCATATTCGTATTTGCTAAGCAACTCGCGGATCTCAAGTTCAACAAGTTCCAACAGTTCAGGATCATCAACAAGGTCAACCTTGTTCATGAACACCACAATACGCGGAACACCTACCTGGCGCGCCAGGAGGATGTGTTCTTTAGTTTGCGGCATAGGGCCATCCGTAGCGGCAACTACAAGTATAGCGCCATCCATCTGGGCAGCGCCCGTGATCATGTTCTTCACATAGTCAGCGTGGCCAGGGCAGTCAACGTGCGCGTAGTGGCGTTTTGTTGTCTGGTACTCAACGTGTGCAGTATTGATGGTGATACCGCGCTCTTTTTCTTCAGGAGCCGCATCAATTTCATCATAGCCTTTTTTAGTAGCCAATCCTTTTGATGCAAGTATGGATGTAATAGCTGCTGTTAAAGTTGTTTTACCATGGTCTACGTGGCCTATGGTACCGATGTTTACGTGGGGTTTTTCCCGCTTAAAGGTCTCTTTTGCCATTGTTATCTTTTTTAAAGTAGTTTTATTATTTTCAGTATCGAAAAAGTGTGCAAATATAAGCTAAATTCTGACTTCAAATAAATTTATTTTCAGCATTTGAATATTGCTTATACAATTGGGTGAAAGAAGCAGCAATAAAGAGTGAAATAAGCGGCATTGCTAAATAAAACATACGTTCCAAAGCACCCGAAATTATCATCTGTGCAAAAACACACAAAAGGTAGCAAATGCAGTATGGCTCTGCTTTTTTGAAGAAGGAAGCACGGTATGCAGGCACCCAAAAAATTGCAAACAGTGGTACGAATATCCAGAATCCGATGTTGGACAAAATATCATAGATGCCGTGAAATGTAAATATTTTCCGCATGTTGACAAGTAGATCATTTGCGTGGCCTGCGTCCTTCATAATGCCGGTAATAACCGAAGTGCCTAAATAGTAATCATACCCATACCTGAAGCTAAAAACTGCCAGTCCTGATAAGACAAAATAGAGTATAAGCTTGCCTTTAGGCAAGTGGCTGAAGAAAAATATAAGCGGCACAAGAAAAATAAATGGCTCTTTGATAAAGGGGCCCACGAAAATAGCTGCCAATGTGAGTTTTGTATTTTTTTCTTTAATCGCCACAAGCGTTATCACACAGATAAGAAAATAGAGAGAGTCAACGAGTGGCAAGCCAGCATAGTAGGCTGTCCAGCGACAGGTGAGCATGGTAAGCAAACCTGCCAGGGCGGCCAATTTACCCACATTATAGGCCTCACAAAAACGAAAGAGAAATACACCGGATACACAAATTATAATGGTATTGATAATGAAAAAACTAAGTGATAAAGGGAAATCGCCCGGGAATGTTGAAGGCTCCATTTTTTTAAACAGCCTGCCAAACGTTGCATTCAAACCTCCAGCAACTAATGGAACAATAAGCCTGTATTTGCGTATGGGGTTTTCATTAAAATTTAGCTTAGCCAGGTTGATATAGGTTACACAATCAGGGTTCTCGGTGGTATTGTAATTGTCCATCAGTGAGAACGCAGGGCCTTGTACAACTGCCAGGCAAAAAAGAAAAACAAGAACATTCTTGCCCAATAGTATTTGCTTTAGCCGCTGCATGATTATTGCTATTTGCCGACAAACTTAAAAAATTGCAGATACAAAAAGGACATTAAAAATAAAAAGAGGAAATTATTAAGATAAATAAAGGCAGCAGCGATTACGTATGAGCTGTTGGGCAGGATTGAACTGCCGACCTCTTCCTTACCAAGGAAGTGCTCTACCACTGAGCTACAACAGCTTATTTATGTGCTAATAAGCTTAGCCTTGAGCTTGCAATTATGAGAAGACCTTTTAAAAAGCAGAGCGGGAGACGAGGCTCGAACCCGCGACCTACAGCTTGGAAGGCTGTCGCTCTACCAACTGAGCTACTCCCGCTTTTCAACTTGAAAATTTGAGAATACACTAATCTAAAAATAATTTCAAATTAGCAAACTATCAAATTGCAACAGTGGGCGCAGGAGGATTCGAACCTCCGAAGTCGTAAGACGGCAGATTTACAGTCTGCTCACGTTGGCCACTTGTGGAATGCGCCCCTCAAAAAAATCAAAAAACAAAAGTTCAAAAAAAAGGTCACTTGCGTGAACCTCTTTTGATTTTTGCGTCTTTGATCTGCAAAGAGCCACTTGCCGGAGTCGAACCAGCGACCTACTGATTACAAATCAGTTGCTCTACCAACTGAGCTAAAGTGGCTTGAATATGTATAAGAACTGCTACCCATCGTAAATGGGATTGCAAAAGTATGTAACAAAATGGTTTTTGCAAATTATTTTTCCCCTTATTTAATACCCTTCTAAAACATTTACATTCATCTCTTTGCTGGAAAATGTCTTTGCAAAATATATTTATTTCCAATAAAAAAACGACATACAGTCATCCCGCATATCGTTTTCTAAAAAAATGTCGCCCCTACTACTGGCGTGTCATTGTAAAGCTGATCGTATCCTTTTGCGGAAAGTTGCCACTCATATAGCCTGGATTTGTCCAGTTTGTATAGTAGACACCTGACATACTAAGTGGGTACGTTTCATTAGCTGAACTTACAGGAGTTGAGCCGTTACCACCTGTTATATGAAAATTGGAATTTTGTATAGGTGTGAATTCAGGTTCAAAAAGAAAATTATTCCCTAAGTTGTCATTCAGGCTGTCAATAACACAGTTCACTTCATTAAACATAGTGCTTCCGCGGAAATTATTAATAAAGAACGCGTAAGGCACGCTGCCTGCGGTCATAGTACCGGTATATGGTGTACCGCCCCATGAATAAGAGTGGTTATTACTGCTGATAAGCGTCTCTGTTATTGTCCAGGACCCAATAAATTTTTGATTCACCAATATAGAGCAGGAGTCACCCGTATATCCAAAAGGGCATTTGCAATAATGAGTCTTCTTGGCTGTATCGGAAAAACAATATCCCTTATTCTGACATATCAGGTCCTGGCATATTTCAGGATTTAGTTCAGCAACTTTATAACAGGATGTGTATACTACCGACATGAAAGCCAATAAAACGCCTATTGAAGTAATTAAAATACCGGATTTCAAACTTTTCATAGATGTAAATTTAAGAAACCTTTTAAATTTTCATAAAAAAATTGCAATTATTCGGAATTTTAATTCAAACTCACCGAATATTATGGGTTTCAGCACTTTATTCTTTGATATAAGCCCTTGATTATACCTGCTTCAATTCAGCAACCAGGCTCTGCAATACTTTTTTAGCATCACCAAACAACATCGAGGTCTTAGGCCTGAAGAAAAGTTCGTTTTCAATACCTGCATAGCCCGGTTTCATACTACGTTTATTTACGATAACATGTTCGGCCTTTTCCACTTCCAGTATAGGCATTCCAAATATAGGGCTGGCAGGGTCATCTTTAGCTGCCGGGTTCACAACATCATTTGCGCCAAGTATCAATACTACATTCTCACTCGCCATCTGGTCATTGGCATCTTCCATTTCAAGTAGTTTTTCATAGGGTACATCGGCTTCTGCCAAAAGTACATTCATATGGCCCGGCATGCGCCCAGCGACCGGATGTATGCCATAACTCACTTCCACCCCTTTTTCCTCCAAAACTTTTTCCAACTCATGGCAGGCATGTTGTGCCTGGGCAACAGCAAGGCCATAACCAGGAATGATCATTACTTTTTGGGCATAAGCCATTAGCACCGCAGTATCATTAAGCGATATTTCTTTATAGGCACCCTGTTCTTTGTCACCTGCTGCAGTGCCTGCTTTTTGTCCACCGAAAGATCCGATGAGTACATTCTTTAAAGAGCGATTCATCGCCTTGCACATTAAGATAGTAAGAATAGTACCGGCAGAACCTACTAAAATACCCCCTGTTAGCATCACCGGGTTATCATATAAAAAACCGCCAAACGCAGCAGCACAACCCGTGAAAGAGTTAAGCAAAGAAATTACTACCGGCATGTCTGCACCGCCAATAGGCATTACAAACAATATCCCGTAAGCCGCCGCTAATGCAAGGATACCATAGAATAAATAAGGATTACTGGTGAAGCCACCTATCACCATTATTGCCAATACGATCATGCCGCCAAAAAGCAAAAAATTGATTGCTTGTGCGCCGGGAATTGTCCTGTCTTTTATACGTCCGTTCAGCTTGCCCCAGGCTACCATACTGCCCGCAAAAGACACTGTACCTATTAGCATCCCCAATACTACCACTATCATTTCGCCCATGCTTTTTGCTTCGGGCTTACGATATTCTATTAATGATATGAGCATGGCACAGGCACCACCCATACCATTAAATAAACTCACCATTTCCGGCATGGAGGTCATCTGCACTTTTTTGGCGGCCATCGTTCCAACTATGGTTCCTATTATAAGACCGCCGAAAATCCAGCCGTAATTGTGCAGGCGCTCATGTGTATTGGGGTTTTCCCAAAGAAAAATAGTTGCGAAAATGGCCAGCGTCATACCGGCTGCCGCCACAAGGTTTCCCTTGCGTGCAGTTTCGGGATGCGAAAGCATTTTTAAGCCAATAATAAATGTGATCGAACCTATAAGATAGCTTAGTAAGAGTATGGTACTTTCCATTTTTGGAATTTATATTTTTCGATTTAGGATTTTACTTAGTCTTTTTCTTTTTGCTGAACATTTCCAGCATGCGGTCGGTAACAACAAAACCGCCCACCACGTTCAACGTCCCCAGCACTACTGCCAGGAAACCCAGCATAAGCGCCAGGTAATCATCAGCGCCTGCCTGTCCCATTACTATTATAGCACCTATTATCACAACACCATGTATCGCATTGGCGCCACTCATCAGGGGCGTATGTAAAACCGATGGCACACGTGATATAACCTCAATACCGAGGAAAATAGATAGTATCACGATTGTAATAAGCCTGTAGCTGGCCGCGTCTGTAAATATGCTTGTAAATTGGTCCATTTTAATATTTGGTATTTACTCGTGTTTTTTCGATTTAAAGTTTGTTATGCCAGTGATGGAATTAACCCATTCACCCTTTCGTTAGTGATCTTTCCACTGTGCGCAATACAAGTTCCCTTTACAATATCATCTTCAAAATTCAGGCTCAGTTTGCCTTCCTTATCAATAATAAGCTTCAGAAAGTTCAGAACGTTTTTGCTGTAAACCTTGCTGGCATCAGCGGGCTGCATAGCAGGCAAGGCGGAATTACCGACTATTGCCACGCCATTGTGCATTACAGTTTCATTGTTTTTGGTAAGATCTGTATTTCCACCCGTTACGGAGGCAATATCTATTATCACCGATCCCGGCCGCATATCTTCTATCATCTCTTTGGTAATAAGTATAGGCGCCTTTTTGCCCGGTATCTGGGCCGTGGTAATTATAATGTCTGATTTGCGTGCATGCTCATGTATTTTTTCGCGCTGGCGGTTCTGGAAATCTGCAGATTGCTCTACTGCATAGCCTCCTGCTTTCGATGCGTCTGCAGCCCCTTCCACCTCTACAAATTTTGCGCCAAGGCTCATTACTTCTTCCTTCACTGCCGGGCGTGTGTCAAATACTTCTACCACAGCACCGAGGCGTTTAGCAGTTGCAATGGCTTGCAGCCCTGCTACACCGGCGCCTAATATCAATACCTTGGCAGGAGGGATACTGCCTGCAGCGGTCATAAACATTGGGAAATACCTGCTATACTGCATCGCTGCCAGTAACACTGCCTTATAACCAGCTATATTGGCCTGTGAACTCAGTACGTCCATACTTTGTGCACGCGTGGTGCGGGGTATGGTATCCAGGCTGAAAACTGTATAGCCTTTCACCGCCCACTGCTGCATTAATGCTGCATTAAATAGCGGCTGAAAAACACCCATCACTACGGCTTCAGCCTTTGCGCCTGCAATGTTTTCCGTTTGTATACTTAAAATAATATTGGCTTCATTCTTTATGCTGGCCGCGTCTTTTATCACAGCCCCGGCATCAGTATAGGCTTTGTCATTATGAAACGCTGCTGCTCCCGCACCGGG
>Ga0206970_10002_pt1 | contig 101150 bp, 100 predicted proteins | sample Alteio_BWOrgHeat_88_FD_152964 | JGI IMG/M metagenome (GOLD analysis project Ga0206970, IMG submission 152964) | Enriched cells from forest soil in Barre Woods Harvard Forest LTER site, Petersham, Massachusetts, United States -... | ecosystem: Environmental > Terrestrial > Soil > Temperate forest... | reverse complement strand
CGATGGAACCAAATTAAATACAACAACCGTTGGGACTGCTAATCAAGTGCTTACTTCAAATGGCGCTGGTGTTGCACCGACATTTCAGACGCTCAGTTCAGTACCACTTGGTACCACAAATCATGCGGTACAAGTTGGCAATGCATCAGGGACGCTAACGAGTCTTACCGTTGGTACAAATGGACAAGTTCTTATCGGTTCAACCGGTGCGAATCCTACGTTTGCAACATTAACTTCTTCAGGTGGTTCAATTACCTATACGACTGGAGCCGGCTCTCTCAATATCGATATTACCGCTCCTGTTTCGATTGCAAATGGCGGTACCAATGCTACCTCGATGACCAATACCGATGGTGTTGTGTACTACGATGGAACTAAATTAAATACAACAACCGTTGGAACTGCTAATCAAGTGCTAACTTCTAATGGCACAGGTGTTGCACCGACATTTCAGACGCTCAGTTCAGTACCACTTGGTACCACAAATCATGCGGTACAAGTAGGCAATGCATCAGGAACGCTAACGAGTCTTACTGTTGGTACAAATGGACAAGTTCTTATCGGTTCAACCGGTGCTAATCCTACGTTTGCAACATTAACTTCTTCAGGTGGTTCAATTACCTATACTACTGGAGCCGGATCATTAAATTTGGATATTACCGCTCCTGTTTCGATTGCAAATGGTGGCACCAATGCAACCTCGATGACCAATACCGATGGTGTTGTCTACTATGATGGTACCAAATTAAATACAACGACCGTTGGAACGGCTAATCAAGTGCTTACTTCAAATGGTGCTGGCAATGCACCTACCTTCCAAAGTGTATCAGCATCGGGTGCAGCAACTTCATTTCCTGCTGATTCAGGAACAGCTACGCCATCATCAGGTGCATTGACCATTGCTGGTGGTTCGAATATCAATACCACCGGTGCAGGTTCAACGGTTACGATTAGTCTTATTAACTCACCATCGGTCTCAGGATCACTTACTGCGGGTACCGGAATAACTGCAACGACCGGAGCAATTACTGCGACAGCAGGTAATGTTGTTATCACTTCGGGAAACCTCAATCTATCAACAACAAGTTCAACATCAGGAAATATTAATGTTAATGGAAGTAACTATTTCAGTGCATATGCGGGGTCTGGAGGGGGACCTAATCTATTCATGGTGGGCGCAGGAAACTATACCCTTACGACCGCAGGCGGAAATATCATGTTGGGTAGTACTGTTGGGGCAGCACTAACAACGGGACAAAATAATGTCGGATTAGGAACTACAGCTTTTAATAGTCTCGCGGGCGGCTCAAATAATGTAGCTTTAGGTGCCGGTGCGCTTCAATCGCTTACTTCGGGAACTCAGAATATCGCCATTGGTAGCGGCGTGGGAGATACGCTTAGGACTGGTAGCTATAATATTATGATGGGTTCAGGGGCTGGCGATGCATATACTGGCGCAGAGAGTAGTAATATTCTCATAGCGAACATTGGTATTACTGGGGAATCAAACGTCATTAGAATAGGAACTCAAGGAACCGGTTTGGAAGAACAGAATTTATGCTTTATTGCGGGAGCGGTCACTGTTGGCCAAGGACTTACTGCAACGACTGGAAATATAGCAGCTTCATCAGGTAACGTAACTGCCTCTGGTTTAGTATCTGCTGGTACGACCGTGACTGCTGGAACGGGACTTACCGTCACTGCTGGTGGTATTACAGCGGCGGGCACTATCACCTTAAGTTCACTTGGTGCTGGTGTGGTAAAGTCAAATGGCTCAGGAGTGTTATCATCAAGTGCTCCCGTTTCGATTGCAAATGGTGGCATCAATGCTACCTCGATGGTCAATACCGATGGCGTTGTATACTACGATGGTACTAGATTAAATACAACAACTGTTGGGACTGCGAATCAAGTGCTTACTTCAAATGGCGCTGGTGTTGCACCGACTTTTCAAAGTGTATCAGCATCGGGTGCAGCAACCTCGTTTCCTACCGGTTCAGGAACCGCGACACCATCAGCAGGAGCATTAACCATTGCTGGTAGTTCGAATATCAATACTACCGGGGCAGGTTCAACGGTTACAATTATTCTTGTTAACTCACCATCAGTTTCAGGATCACTAACTGCAGGCACCGGAATTACGGCAACAACCGGTAATATTACAGCAACGGCAGGTAACATTGTGACAACCAATGGTTCAGTTACTGTCGGCTCAACAGCTGCAGCAGCAACAGCGAGTGATCTCGATTTCTTGAAAAGCAGATCGGGTGGTGTGATCACATCGGGCGATACACTCGGTAATATTACCTTCCAAGGATTTGATGGAACACAATATACGGTCGGTTCCAAAATTGTCAGTGTATCAAGTGGTACTATTGCATCAACACGTGTTGCTTCTGATTTAGAATTCTTTACGCATCCTGATAGCACAACTGCGGCAATAAAGCGCATGATCATCAATAGTGCTGGTAATGTGTTTGTTCAAACGCCCGACTCTGGTGTTGGCTTAACGGTTAATGGTGGCGAAACAATTAATAATGGTGGATTAACCATAGGTTCCGGTGGTCTTGCTGTTATAACAGGTACTGTCAGCTTTGGTTCATTGAGTTTGGGCGTTGTATTATCAAATGGCTCAGGTGTTTTATCATCATCAAATGGAGCCAATGGCCAGCTGCTCATTGGTGCTGGCTCATTAGCATTTCCAATCTGGTCAAATCTAGCGAGCGCTGGTGGTACCATTGTCATCACCAACGGTGCTGGCTCAATCAACCTTGAAACAAGTGGTTCAACAGCAAATTCATTTCTTACCGGTTCAGGAACAGCTACGCCATCATCAGGTGTATTAACCATTGCCGGTGGTTCGAATATCAATACTACCGGTGCAGGTTCAACGGTTACGATTAATCTCATTAACTCACCATCAGTCTCAGGATCACTAACTGCAGGCACCGGCATAACTGCAACAACCGGTAATATCACGGCAACGGCAGGTAATGTTGTGACGACCAATGGTTCAGTTACTGTCGGCTCAACAGCTGCAGCAGCAACAGCGAGTGATGTTGATTTCTTGAAAAGTAGATCGGGTGGTGTGATTACATCAGGCGATACACTCGGTAATATTACCTTCCAAGGATTTGATGGAACACAATATACGGTCGGTTCCAAAATTGTCAGTGTATCAAGTGGTACTATTGCATCAACACGTGTTGCATCTGATTTAGAATTTTTTACGCATCCTAATAGTACAACTGCATCGACACAGCGCATGGTGATCAACAGTGCTGGTAATGTGACGATTAATACGCCAGATTCGGGTGTTGGATTAACAGTTGCTGGTGGTGGCATCACCGCAACGACCGGCAGTATAGCCGCTTCATCAGGTAGCGTAACTGCGGGTGCGAGTATTACAGCGACAGTTAATATTTTTGCACTAACAGGCAGTGTGACGACGCTAAATGGCTCCATGGTTGTTGGCTCAACAACTGCAGCAGCAACGGCGAGTGATCTCGATTTCTTGAAGAGTAGATCGGGTGGTGTGATTACATCAGGAGATACACTCGGTAACATTACCTTCCAGGGATTTGATGGAACAGGATATACCATTGGATCCCAAATTATCTCTAATTCAAGTGGTACTATTGCAACGAATCGTGTTCCATCTGATTTGGAATTCTTTACACATCCTGATAGTACTAATTCATCAAGACAGCGCATGGTTATCAATAGTGCTGGTGACGTGACGATAAACGCGCCAGATTCAGGCGTTGGATTAACCGTTGCGGGTGGTGGAGAAACGATTACTGCTGGTGGATTAACGGTCACCGCAGGCGGTATTACCGCTGCAGGCACCATCACCCTAAGTTCAATTGGTGCGGGTGCTGTACAGTCAAACGTTTCAGGTGTGTTATCCGCAAGTGTGCTATCTATTGTAAATGGTGGTACCAATGCAAGTGTGATGGTCAATACCGATGGCGTTGTGTACTACGATGGTACTAAATTAAATACAACGACCGTTGGAACTGCGAATCAAGTGCTTACTTCAAATGGCGCTGGTGTTGCACCGACTTTTCAAAGTGTATCAGCATCGGGAGCAGCAACCTCGTTTCCTACCGATTCAGGAATAGCTACGCCATCATTAGGTGTATTAACCATTGCCGGTAGTTCGAACATCAATACCACCGGTGCAGGTTCAACGGTTACCATTAATCTTGTTAACTCACCATCAGTTTCAGGATCACTCACTGCTGGAACAACTGTCACCGCTGGAACGGGACTTACGGTAACTTCAGGTGGCATAACTGTTTCAGCTGGTAATATATCTTTTCCATCTACTAATAATACCGCAACGTCGGGAGTTGTTAGCTTAGGGGGTACTACCTTTTTAAGTCAATTTGGTCTCAATTCTAACGTCTTTGTGGGAGGTGCGGGAACTTTTGGTCTTACTATTGGTATTTCTACTGGTAATACCGGTGTAGGTGATGAATGCTTACATTCGCTTACCACAGGTCACAATAATGTCGGCCTCGGAGCGTTTGCATTATTAGATACTACGAGTGGTACGAATAATGTTGCTCTAGGAGTTGCGGCGCTTGAACTTATTACAAGCGGTTCACAAAATACTGCTCTTGGATCTTTAGCCTTAGATAACCTTACTAGTTCAGCGTCTAATAATATTGCAGTCGGCTATCTCGCAGGAAGTAATTATACCGGTACTGAATCAAGTAATATTTTAATAGGTAATACGGGAACTCTCGGTGAATCAAATGTCATTCGAATAGGAACCCAAGGAAGTAGTTCTGGCCAACAAAGTTCATGTTTTATCGCGGGAACTGTCACCGTTGGTCAAGGACTTACCTCGACTACGGGTAATATCGCTGCATCATCGGGTAATGTAACCGCATCTGGTCTTGTTTCTGCTGGTACTACAATAACTGCGGGAACGGGAATAACTGCTACAACCGGCAATATTACGGCAACTTCGGGCAATGTTGTTATTACTTCGGGAAATCTGAATCTCTCAACAACAAGTTCAACGTCCGGAAATATTAATGTTAATGGAAATAACTACTTTAGCGCTTATGCTGGATCTGGTTCGGGCCACAACTTATTTATGGTTGGAGCGGGAAATTATACGCTAACAACCGCAACGGGAAATATAATGCTGGGTAATACAGCGGGTGCGGCACTAACAACAGGACAAAATAATGTTGCCTGTGGAGCTTCCTTAAATGCCTTAACGAGTGGATCAAATAATCTTGCGCTCGGTCCTGGCACGTTACAATCTATTACATCATCTAATAATAATGTATGCATGGGTCAGGGTAATACCCCCAATCTGGTAACCGGCAACAGAAATATCGTTCTCGGGCAGGGTGCTGGTACAGCTTATACGACCAGCGAATCGAGTAATGTTCTCATATCAAATGCTGGGGTTGTTGGCGAATCTAATGTTATTCATATTGGAACTCAAGGCGCAGGAAACTCTCAGCAAAATCAATGTTTTATTGCAGGAATACGAGGTACGACGACGGTCAACGCAAATGCGATTAATGTCTTAGTTGATTCTGCGGGCCAGCTTGGTACCGTTTCATCCTCACGCAAGGTTAAAGAAAATATCGTTGATCTTGGTGATGAAAGTGAGATTATTTTTGATTTGCGTCCTGTTGCATTCAGTTATATACAAGATGAGTCTCATACAAAACAGTGGGGTTTGATAGCGGAAGAGGTGAACGAAGTATTTCCTGAGCTTGTTGTGATGGACGAGAATAATGATCCCATGAGCGTTCGATATCATGATCTTGCTATTTTGCTGTTGAATGAGATGCAAAAATTGAGAATTCGTGTTGACGAGCTCGAAAAGAGAGTTGCTCAACAATAATGTTTGTTCTGTTGCCAGCATTGTTGCAGAGTTGGCGTGTTGGGGTGCACTGAATTTATGACGGTGCAGATCAACTGGTTATTATTATTTATTATTGATAATATATAAATTAGATAGTAGAATTTGGGATTTCGTAGACTACTCGGTAAAGGCATTATGTATAAAAAATTGTTGCTTGCCTCAACATCAGTTTCTCGTGCTGAAGTCCTGAAAGAGGCGCAGATTCCGTTTCAGGTTATTGATCAGAGTGCGGATGAGCGTTCGTGTTCTTGGGATATTTCAGTACATTCCTTAGTTCAGCGAATTGCTCGACTCAAGATGGATCATGCTATCGTGCCATCTTCGATTTCTGCTGATTCGGTGTGTATGGTGACTGCTGATACACTTGTTAGTGATGGAAATGGTGCGATATATGGTAAACCTGAGGGGCGAGATGATGCAGAAAAAATGATTCGGTTGTTACGTGATCGAGAAATTTTGGTTGTTACCGGCATGTGTATTGAACGTCGCGTGCAAAATTCAGGAATTTGGCGTGTTGATACGGTACGTGAGGTAGTTAGTGTGAATAAAGCAATCTTTTCTATCGCTGACGATTGGATATCATGGTATATGGATCACGCTCCTTCAATATATGTTGCTGGAACGGTGACATTTGATAATGTTGGATTACGCTTTGCACGTTACATGGAGGGATCATTGGCCTCAATTTGTGGTCTTCCGATATATGAGTTACAGCAAATACTTACTGAGCTGGGATTTTTTGCAGCACGTGACGAGTGATATTACTGAGTTTGCCACGTTGAAGGTGGAGGACGCGTTTCAGGTGAAGGTTAAGGAATACACAGGTGCAGAGCACCATCATGAGTCTTCTTTTCATGGAATACCCTTAGTATTTTGTTTTTATACGCAATATGTGTCTCAAAATTATTGTACTTAATTTTGGGCTTCATACGCAACAATGAAGTAATTGAAATTTTTTAGAGGTGGTTTATGGATGATGTTGAAGGGTATAAAAAAGATGCGCTACTTGAGATAAGGAGCGTTAATAAATCGTACGGTAGCCTGCAGGTTTTAACTGACATAAACTTGAAGCTGTATCGCGGTGAAGTTTTGGCATTATTGGGGGTAAATGGTGCAGGAAAGACGACATTGTCATCCCTTATTGCAGCAGTGCATCCTGTTGCTACGGGGGATATTGTGTACCAGGGATCATCAATTTACCATGATATTATTGCCTATAGGTCTATCATAGGATATTGTCCGCAAAAGATATCTGACGGATCTGGCATGATGACAGTGTATGATCAGCTTTGGTTTACTGGTCAATTTTTTGGCATCACAGGACACGTTCTCAAGGATCGTATTGACGATATATTGAAAAGTTTTTCGCTTGAGGAGGTTAGTGATCGTCGGTTAGGTGAGTTATCAGGGGGGTATCGGCAGCGATTTGCATTGGCGCGAAGCGTGATTCATTTGCCTCATATTGTTATTCTTGATGAACCGACCGTTGCGCTTGATCCCCATGTTCGGCGTCAATTATGGAACTACATAAAACAGATGAAGTCTCAGGGAGTATCCATTGTGTTGACGACGCATTATCTTGATGAGGCGGAGTATCTTGCCGATAGAATTTGTGTGCTTTTCCATGGAAAGGCTTTTTTTACTGGTACAGCACAAGAGTGGATGGCGGTATCAGGCACATCACGCCTCGAGGACGCCTTCTTACGTATGTTAAGCAGGGGGGACGATATATAATGAAAAATATAATCGCTCAAATGAGGGTTTTTGCAAGCTTATTATATTGGGATTGGTCAATGCTTCGTAGGCTGTTGGCAAGTAGGTGTATCAACACCTGTGTCTGGGTGATAGTTAACACGGTGATCGCGGGGTATGTTCTTCCTGTGCTTGGTGTAACACAACAATTTGGAGCTTTTATTGTTGCAGGTCTTTGTGGTAGTATGGGATTTTTTGAGCTGTATGGCAGAGTTATTGAGCTTGTGCGTGATATGACCCACGACAAACCATTATTGTATTTTGCGACTTTACCTATATCACTTCCTCTTTTTGTGATGCGTTTAATTATTGGTAATGCAATGAGTTCCACTATGACGACGCTGTGCGTTTTTCCATGCGGCAAGCTTGTACTAGGATCTGGGTTAGATTTATCCGGTGTAAATTGGTTTTTACTTGTTCCGTTTCTATTGCTTGTCAATATATTATATGGAGCTGCGGCTGTTGTAATGGGAGGATATATCAAAGATCTTGTTTATGTTTCGAATGTTTGGATACGGATAGCGTATCCAATGTGGTTTATGGGTTGCTATCAGTTTTCGTTTCAGATTCTTAATGAAGCGCTGCCATTTATAGCCTTTTTAAATAGATTTAATCCAATTGTGTACATTTTCGAAGGGGTTCGTGCTCTTATTATGGGACAACAGGGATTTTTACCCATTGAGCAGTGTTTTTTTGTTACCTTTGTTTTCTGTATAGTTTTCATTGTATGGAGCGTGCGCCTTATTCGTCGGCGTCTTGACCTCATTTGATGAATGATTATTTTCTTTAATTGAATTGTATTTAAAAAATATTGTATTATCGTGCTGGGGTCATAATGATTTATTCACGTGGTGCCATGCTATGGATACAGAGAGAGTGCGTTGTATTAATCGAACGTTGATGGGAATTTTAGGGGCTACTTATTTCTGTATATCGATGGCGATGTATGGTGGTACTGGTGGTTCTGATACTGTCATAGATATATGTCGTAAAATTGTAGATTTTTCGCAATTACGAAATGTTTTGTGTTCTCATCATGTATGGCAAGAGATGCAAAATTTATGGATGCTATTAGATCGAGCTCTTGTTGTCGATGTTCGCATACAGGTATATGGTGTCTTTGAAGCCGTTCGCAAGATTAATGCTGATGTGATGTGGATAGCTGATTCATGTCTATCTGTAGCATCGTGTAGTCTCTTTGAACATTCGTACCATTGTTCATTACAGCTTCCTCTGCATCTATCATCACCGTTTTCTTTGATGAGATCGGTGAGTGACTGTTGTTGCACTTCTTTTCTTGGTGCGGTGTTGCTGGGGACTCATCATTGCGTTGATCGTAATTACTTTGATCATCCCGTAGTGCATAGAACTGGTGTACTGTCTCGCCAGGTTCATGCTATTGAGCAGGCCTATCATGCATTGTGGCGACGGGTTGCAGATGAGGTACTGGGTTATATTGAAGGTCGCGGTGAGATGAGGGAATTGTGATAATGAGTTATTTTTACTGTTCTGTGTTGATGAAGTTGATCAGTATTGTGATAGTTTCGACGATCAACGCTGTGGTCATTCAAGGTTGCCTTGAAAATGATAAAACTTCTGGATTATCCGATATTTCGGGTTATTTTTCTTGTGATGAGCGATCATCAGAGATATACAATAATATTGATGACGTATATCGCGTATTGATGGTAACGCGCAGCATAGTTTCGGTGGTACAGAAGACATGTGCTCGAGTTCGTCGTAGTGAGCAAGTCAGTGATGATCTTAGTGAATATAAACTAACTTTGAGTATCTTGTACGATATTCTCCGCAAAAAGATACGTGAGGCAAAATTATTGTATGATAGCCTTACGCATCTTCGTTCTGTGTCTTGTACTGAGCATCAGACAGTTTTAGGAGGCGTGCTGCATGAGCTGCATAAAGCTTCAAGTCTTGTAAGGGACACACAATTTTTTGTTAATGGTATAGGACCGTCTTAGAGTGACCATCTTTTTGAGTTCATGTGTATCTTATGTAGAGCAGCGACACGTTTTTCGATGGGTGGGTGAGTTGAAAACATTTCCATGACGTTTGTTGTTGAAAATGGATTTACAATGAACAAGCTGGCTGTTGCAGCATGGTGTTCGTTTGCGGTGAATGATACGTGTTCGGTGCGATTATGAAGTTTTTGGAGAGCTGCTGCTAGAGCGAGTGGGTCCTGACATGTGTGGGCCCCTGTTTCATCTGCAAGATATTCACGTGAACGTGAAATGCCAAGGCGTATCAAGAGTGCGATGAACGGCATGAGCACTGCGGTTGCGAGTACTCCGAGAGTTGATCTTCTTTGCGAGGATTTTGCATGTATCGATTCAAAGAAAATACGGTGTTGCAACATGTTTGCTAGGTAACCAATTGCAGTTGCAAGCGTAGCGGCTATTGTTGTAATCAAGATATCTCTATTGTAGATATGAGATAGTTCATGCGCGATTACTCCACGTATTTCATGTGGATCGAGTAACTGTAGGATTCCGGTAGTGAAAACTATGGAGCTATGTTGAGGATTGCGGCCTGTTGCAAAAGCATTGGCAACAGGAGTTGTCATAAGCCACAATTTTGGCATAGGAATCCCCATTTGTTGAGATAGCGAGTGTACCATGTTGTCGATGTCGGGATATTTTGTTGAATCGAAGGGACGTGCTTGGTACATTGTTAAAATTATTTTGTCTGAAAAGAAGTAAAGCACTCCATTCATTGTGAGTGCCATGATGCATGCAATGGTTAGTCCGTTTGATCCCGCGATAAAGTATCCGAAAAGCATCAGGATTCCGGCGAGACATGTCATAAGCATGATTGTTTTGCATTTATTGATCAACATTGTGGGGTCCTTTCAGCGTTGGTGGACTATTTTTCGCCGAATGTTTGATTTGAGCTAATCGTTGAATATTTTTCTGAATGGCATTGCGATGAATGAGCGTGTCCTCTCCTAATTCTTCCTGAGCATTGGCAAACAGTGTATTGACTTGGGATTGTAGTGTTTTAATTTTTTTTTGTAATTTTAATATCATATCAACACCTGCTAAATTGATTCCTATCTCGTGTGTTAGATAGATTATCTCTTCAAGGCGATCAACATCTTCTTCGGAAAATATTCTAGTATTTCCTTCAGAGCGCTTGGGGCTAATGAGCCCCTCTTTCTCATATAATCTGATAGTTTGTTGGTGTACAGAAAACATTTTTGCTACTGCTGATATTGAGAAATAGCCCTTTTTTCTTTTCATCATACTCTCGTTAGTTATGATAAGTGATATGGCGTGGCCGTACACCTTCTATTGCAATAGTATATCATAACAAGTTAAGTTGGTCGACGGGATAGTTTATGGTGCATGGTGTAGAGTTCTAGACGTTAAACTTGATGTTGACTATGTCACCGTCTTGTACAATATATTCTTGTCCCTCAGTTCTCATCTTGCCTTCTAGTTTTATTTTTGTTTCTGACTGTGTGATATTCATTTCATGAAAGGGAATGATTTCCGCACAGATAAACCCCTTTTGTAGGTCGCTGTGTATTTCTCCTGCGGCTTCCCGAATGGTAATACCATTATTGATTGGCCAAGCATGTATTTCTCGAGGGCCACAAGTAAAAAACGTAATGCGATTCAGGCTTGTGTATGCTGCTTCTATGAGGCTTGATAATCCGCTGTCTGGAGCATTTAAGAGGTTGAGCATGTCTTGAGCTTCTTCGTCGGTTAGCACAGAGAGGTCATGTGCGAGTCGCGCTGATAGCGGTATGATACGTTCGTGTCCAAAGCGTGATCGTAGCGCTTGAATATATTGATTATTTTCGATTTGATCGATAGTGTATTCTGATTCGCCGAGGTTAGCAACGATGAGATAATTTTTGGTGGCCAAAAGAAGATCTTTGGGAATGTCTGTGCAATTGCGAAACATTTGTAAGGTTGCAATGTCTGAACTATTAAGTGCGGCAGTGATTTTTTCAAGGGCTTTACCTTCTTGTTCAAGCGCTGCCAGCTCTTGCGGCTTGCTACGAGCACTTTTTAAAAGTGAATTACGTTTTTCCTGTCGCTTAGTGACACTTTCAATATCTCGAAGTATCAGCTCCGTCATAATGGTATCGAAATCGTCCAGGGGGTTAAGCGGTTCGCTTCTGATAATATCTTTATCTTCAAAGCATCGTATAACATGGATGATGAGGTCTACTTCTCTGATGTGGCTGAGAAATTGGTTGCCGAGACCTGCACCGGATGATGCCCCTTTGACAAGACCTGCGATATCAACGAATTTTATGGTGGAGGGTATTATTTGTCCTGAGTTGTATATTTTTTTGAGAATATTAAGTCTTTTGTCGGGTACCGCTGTAATAGCAGTGTGGGGCGTGATGGTGCAAAATGGATAATTTTCTGCAGGGACTGAGGATTTAGTAAGTGCGTTAAAGAGGGTTGATTTACCAACGTTTGGTAATCCAACGAGACCAGCTGATACTTGCATAGTTAACGGCTCTCTCTGTATTTATGTGTGTACCGTTCTCGGAGAATAAATATATTGGTTATCTCCGAGAACGGCTTAAGGTATTACCGATTTTTTTGTTATTCTTCTTCGTTGATTTCTGCTTCTATTGGCTCTTCAGAAGAAGCCGCTGATGATTGATTGTCAGATTTTGCCTTGAGTGCAATTTCGAGGACAGGTTGTGCTGCTTGGAGTAGAGCATCGGTTGTTTGTTGCAACTCTTCACTTGAAGCATCTTTACTCAACGTTGTTTTTGCAGTAGCGAGCGCCGACTCGGCACCTTTAATCTGCTCTTCATTGAGTTTGTCGCGATGTTCTTTCAAGCTTGTTTCTACTTCAATGGTAATGCTATCAAGCCTGTTTTTCTTTTCGATTTTCTCTTTGGCAATGCGATCTTCTGCTGCATGCTCTTCGGCTTCGCGTACCATGCGCTCAATTTCAGATTTGTCGAGTCCGCTTCCTGATGTTATAGTAATCTTCTGTTCTTTGCCTGTTCCTTTATCGCGTGCTGATACATTTACAATTCCGTTAGCATCGATATCAAAAGCTACTTCTATCTGTGGTTTTCCGCGTGGAGCAGGTTTAAGCCCTTCGAGGCGAAACAACCCAAGTTCCTTATTGTCTTTGGCTAGCTCTCGTTCTCCTTGCAACACTCTGATGTCTACTGCTATTTGATTGTCTTCTGCTGTGCTAAATATTTGCGATTTTTTAGCAGGTATGGTTGTATTGCGCTCGATGAGTTTTGTTGAAATGCCACCGAGCGTTTCGATGCCAAGTGATAATGGTGTCACATCGAGAAGGAGGATATCGCGCACTTCTCCTGCGAGAACAGCTCCCTGTATCGCGGCGCCTATAGCGACTACTTCATCTGGATTTACTGAACGGTTTGGCTCTTTTTGAAAAAAGTCTTTAACGAGTTGTTGCACTTTGGGAACACGTGTTGATCCTCCAACAAGAATTACTTCGTCGATGTTTGAAACGGGTAATTGTGCATCCGCGATTGCCCGTTTGCATGGTTCCATAAGTCTATTAAAAATTGATGCACAGAGTGCTTCCAATTTTGAACGTGATAATTTCATGGATAGATGCTTTGGACCACTTGCATCTGCAGTAATATATGGCAGGTTAATTTCTGTCTCATGTGTTGTTGAAAGTTCAATCTTTGCCTTTTCTGCAGCCTCTTTGAGTCGTTGCAGTGCCATACGATCTTTTGATATATCGATTCCGGTATCTTTTTTAAAGGTCTCTATGAGAAAATCAACGATCGCTGTATCAATATCGTCACCACCTAGGTGGGTATCGCCATTTGTTGATTTAACTTCTATGACGCCATCATTAATTTCTAGAATTGATATATCAAACGTTCCACCACCGAAGTCAAATACTGCTATGGTTCCATTTTTCTTTTTATCCATGCCATAGGCTAATGCAGCAGCGGTGGGCTCATTAATAATACGCTTTACTTCTAATCCTGCAATCTTGCCTGCATCTTTAGTTGCTTGGCGCTGTGCGTCATTGAAGTATGCCGGCACGGTAATAACAGCTTCTGATATCTTTGCTCCCAGGTAATTTTCCGCGGCTGTCTTAAGTTTACTTAATATTGCGGCTGATATTTCTTCTGGAGAGTGCTCGGTTCCGTTACAGTTGACTGCTATATCGTTGTTTTGCTTTTTCACGACGTTGTAAGGAACTTTTTTTACCTCTTGTGCGATTTCATCATACTTACTACCCATAAATCTTTTTATTGAGTAAATGGTATTTTCTGGGTTAGTGACTGCTTGACGCTTTGCCACTATACCAACAAGTCTTTTTCCGTCCTTGGTGTAAGCTACTACTGAGGGGGTTGTGTTTTGTCCTTCCTCATTGGGAATGACCTTAGCACTACCCCCCTCCATTACGGCGACTACTGAATTCGTTGTTCCTAAGTCTATTCCTATTATCTTTGCCATAAATGCTTCCCTTTTGAGATCAGGTTTTATCATATTTATCTTACTTTTTTATACTCTAAACAAATTAATCTGTCAATTTCCGACTCAAATAATTTGAGTCCCCTTCACTCACCCCCGCCCACACTTCTCTGGAATAATTCATTTTAGAGAATGAGGCATTATCCTGCGATACAAGGCAAATTTATAAGATATGGGAGGGGGCTCCTTTGGGGACTGACCATAAGTCGAGATAGCTATATTAATTAAGGTTGGCGCCAAAGGGTCTGATAACTATCTCTTTATTTCTGCTTCCTAAACAGATACCGAAAGCAGATGCTATCCAACATTGTCACAAGAGAATATCGCAACGGTAAGTTATATGATGCTAGGCTGCTCTCATCCAAGTGCTGGAAGCTTTGAGAGCTTGAGAACTGAAAAGGAGAGCTGAAGGAGTGCTGTATGTTTCTACTGTATGATCAAGTAGTGTATCCGGGGCATGGTGTTGCGCGAATCAGCAATATCTTAGAACAAGTCATTGAGGGAAAGGTTATAAAATTTTACGAGCTGTCATTCATGAATCAAGGTACAACAATTCTAGTCCCTGTTCATCATGCAGAACAGGTAGGATTACGTGGGCTCAGTTCCCAAGAACATATTACACACGCTTTTAGTGTCATCGCGCAACCATCAAGAAAAGTGCATCACCATGAATTATCGGCAAGTAGCTGGAATAAGAGAAATAAACAATACCAACTGAAGCTGAGAAGAGGCGGATTAGTGGAACTGTCTGAGATTTACCGAGATCTCAAGAGTATTCAAACACAAAAAGAGCTATCGTTTGGAGAAAAAGCACTTCTTCAAAAAATAGAGTTTCTCATTACAGAGGAAATATCCCTTGTTCAGCATCGCAACGAGCAAACAACGGTCGCAAAAATAAGGTCGTTGTGTAGACATTCAAATATTCAACAAACGTCATCATTGTAAGGCGAAAATTCTTGCTACAGCATCTCGCTGAGTTGTTACCAACAAAAATGAAATGATACTGTATACTCTGTTAGGTAGATACTTAACAAAGACACAGTTCAAGGTTGAAAAGTCAAGTGCAAGTTAAGCGGGAACAAGTAGCATTTATCCTCATTGCAGGCCCCACAGGGGTCGGTAAGAGCGCATGTGCGCTACAGATTGCGGATATACTCGGAAATAGCGAAATAGTAAATGCCGATTTAGGACAGTTTTACACACCGCTTACTATAGGAACGGCAAAGCCGAATTGGAGAAACGAGAAAACACCTCACCATGGATATGACATTCTTGATACCCCAATCGACTACACTGCCGCAGATTACCGACTCTATTTACAATCATTATGTGACGACTTTGCTGCGCGTGGTAAAACACCGATAATAGTCGGAGGCTCGTCATTTTATTGGAATTGTCTATTTTTCCCTCCACAAATATACAGCAAAAAAACTCATACAATATCGACCGATGTACATCAAATTTGTGCACAAGATTATACATGGCAGTATCTCTATAAAGTTGACGCTGTTCGAGCTCAAGCAATTCATCCTCAAGACACTTATCGCATCTGTCGCGCAATCGATATATGGCGCTATCAAGGAATTTTGCCTTCATCCCTCCAGCCAATCTATGATCCTATACATCCCATTTTTCATATCATATATTTGACAAGGCCTCGTGATGAATTGTACGAGCGCATTGACAACAGGGTAGAGATTATGATGAATGAGGGATGGATAGAAGAAGTTGCTTCGCTTGATCAAACATGGCGAGACTTTGTACTACGTAAAAAAATAATTGGCTATGATAATATCATAGAATATCATGAAGGTAAAATACACTACAAAGACATTGTTTCAACCATAGGGCAGCGTACGAGAAATTATGCCAAGCGACAAGAGATATATTGGCGATCTTGGAAGAACAAGCTTGAGAAAAACAGATCTCGAGTATACTCTGAAGTTGTTTTACAGCGCGATCAAGAACATTTGACTGAATCTCAAATGGAACCTATAAAAAGGATGTTTCTGTGAGAATTTCACATATTCCTCTCATATTGGCAATCTCTGTTATTGTATTAACTACTCTCTCATTTATTGCGGGATATTATTGGGCTCGTCATAGCCTTGCCGAGGAACTTATGCAACTTTGTTGTCAAGAAGAATTGAGTGATCTTGTTGCTGCAGCATGTTATGCAAACAACGGCGAAGAATTGATACAGCAAGAACAAGAACCGGACCTTCTGCAACAGGAGCATCAAGAACAACATGTTGATTCAACAGAGGTCGCAACTGAGGGTGCAATGGTTGATACAGAGATCGAAGTCGAAACCGCTGAAGAAAATGCCGAACAAATTGTTACGGAATCAGCGACACGTCGATACCAGGCTATTCTTATTGGATTTGGAGATATACGCAATGCAGAAAAATATGCCAACAAGGTAGCACCACTCGGTATAAAAACTCGTATTGTGCAACGAGTTGGTAAAAACAAGAAGGGTCGAACGGTCACTTGGTATCAGGTGGTTACAGAAAGTATGTCATACGAGTCTTTAAGCGCTGTTGTCGACCGCTTAAAAAAGACAGACCGACTTGAAGGTGTTATGATAATTGAAATTGAAGAAGAACCCATGAAAGGTATTACATCATGATTGAAAAGTCGCAGAAGCGTGAATCATCATCATCCATGAAAACGATATATTTAATTACTGTTGCCTCAATGTTTGGCGCAGCAGTCCCGTATTTTTGGAAATCACTACGGCAGGGTGATAGTTATGTCATGAAGGTAAACGGAGTTGGCATTTCAACCACGGAGTTCATGTACAACATTTACAAAGAACGTACTCTACTGAATATATTGCGCGAGCGTAGCGGTGTATATTATGCACAGATGCTGCAGATGCTCGGTAAAACTGAACAAGTAGAATCGAGTGTTGCTGAGCATCTTATTATACAAAAGCTTGTCATATGGTTCGGACACAGATTACAACTCTCATTGTCGCCGAAGTTCGTTGCACACGAACTCAGAAACCCACAAGTTGCAATGAGTGTTTTAGGAGAATTTGTCCCACCTTATATTTTCACCGAACAGGGCCTATTAAACTACGCAAGACTCAATGAGTACTTAAGTCGACAGGGTCTAACGATGGAACAATTTGAAACGATGCTTGATGACCAATTATTTATTGTTGAGGTGATTCAACTACTGCGTGGAGCGGGCGTTTTGAGTCAATCTGGTCGTACGCTTGCCTTGACAGAACAATTGAGCAGCCGCACTATTGCGATTGAGCTTTTTCCCCTACAACCCCTTATTGAGGCTGAGCGGCAAAAAACCGATCAATCCCCCAGCGAGTTGCAAGCTTTTTTTGAGGAACAAAATCGCTTGGTAAGGCGCTATTGGTCTTCCGAGCTTCGTTCTGGCACTGTATGGACTTTTGAAGGCGAGCAATATTTAAAGCGGCAAGTTGAACAGGAAAGCAACGAAGGCAATAACGAGACTCGTGAACAAAAATTTGAGAGGCTGTTTCATATTGAAACTGATCAAATATTGTTAGGAAACAATAAAGATGCTTTCAGGAGATTTATTGAGGAAAGTATTGGTAAAAAGCGTGAGCTTAAGAAAGTTGCCTACGGAAGCGAACTGCGTGATCCTCTTGTTGCTGCATTATTTGACCTTAAAAATATCGGCGAATCGGTTGCCGTTGTACAGGGCATGAAAGGTTATATTATTCAGCTAGATGATATTTCACATCCCCAAGAACGGTCCTTCGATCAGGTGGTTAACAAAGTGAGAGAAGATTACCTTGCTGAAAAAGCGCGTATACAACTCAAGGATATTATCATTGGTAAAGGCAGTGCGAAAGCAGTTGATACTACCATGAAAAGGGTAGTCATTGCGCCTCATCAGTCAGCGCTACCAGAAGAAGAACTCGGCTTATATGGCATCAAAATATCTGATATTACCGGCTTAGTCATACAAGGCCAAGAAGCGAGTGGTATTGGCCAGAAGGGTGGCTATCGGGCGGTAGCAGAGGATATCTCTGCGTATTCTGAAGATCTTATTAAGCAAGCTGGTGGTATAGAAAAGTTATACTTGCGTCTGGATCATAATGCTGCTGAGCTTGTCGCTCGTCAGTTCATTGCGTCTTTACGTAATCATGCTATACTTTCAGATGTACGGTTAGGACGTAATGAGCAATAAAGTAATTATGAGAAAACAAGTGGAAATAGAAACAGCAGCCGCTCGCGGAGCGATGGTTGATGAGCGCAAGAAAGTTCTTGAGAATACTTTTGTGCAGATAAGAAAAGCATGGGGAGAAGGCTCTATCATGTTGTTAGGCGATAGGCCGCAGCATGATTACGCAGCAATCTCCACAGGATCTTTGAGGCTTAACCATGCAATTGGCATCGGCGGGTTGCCCCGCGGTCGGATTATAGAGATCTTTGGGCCAGAGGCGTCGGGAAAAACGACTATAGCGCTGCAAGTTGTTGCAGAAGCGCAAAAATTGGGGCTCACAGCTGCTTTTATAGATGCTGAGCATGCTCTTGATCCTGTTTATGCACAGCGGCTTGGTCTTAAAATTGATGATCTAATCATTGCACAGCCTGATTTTGGTGAACAGGCTCTCGAGATTGCGGAAACATTAGTAAGGTCAAATGTGGTTGATGTTATTGTCATCGATTCTGTGGCAGCGCTCGTACCTAAGGCTGAGGTCGATGGTGAAATGGGTGATATCCATGTTGGTCTCCAAGCGCGACTCATGTCGCAGGCACTTCGTAAGTTGGCGCCCATTGTGCATCGATCTAATACAGTTTTTATCTTTATCAATCAAGTGCGTCACAATATCAACGCAATGGCGTTTGCCAATAAAGAGGTAACGCCGGGAGGTAATGCGCTTAAGTTTTATGCTTCGTTGAGAATTGATGTACGCCGCATCAAGGGCCTCAAGAATAAACAAGGTGATCCTATCGGTAATCTTGTATTAGCAAAAATTGCCAAAAATAAGATGGCTCCTCCGTTTAAGCGGGTAGAGCTTGATCTTATTTTTGGAGAAGGTATTTGCAAATACCTTGATCTTATTGGTGTTGCTTTGAACGTTGGAGTTTTAAAGCAATCAGGTTCTTGGTTCTCTTTGGTTGACGGGCAGGGCGAAGAAAAAATATCTCAAGGCAAAGAGCAATTATGGCTCATGCTTAAGGAAAAACAAGAGCTTTACGCGCGCGTTGTAGCAGCAGTCGATCTTGCTATTCAAGATCCTATGTTGCGCGATCGTGTTGCTAATGAACAAGAAGGCTTATCTGAGTAAAATCTGAATAACAATTAAGGAAATACGCAATATGTCAGAGCATTCTCAAGCACCTCGTGGTCATTCTGAGCCGGTGGTATTAATTAATGAAAAAATACCTTATAGGACTTTTCAGCTCATTTCACACGATGGCAAAAATTTAGGCCAAGTAACTCGCGAAGAGGCTTTGCGGTTGGCACGAGAAGCCAATCTTGATTTAGTAATTCTCTCTGAAAAAGAGGATAGTCCCGTTGCCAAAATCATGGATTTTGGTCGTGTGGCGTATGCTAAAAAGAAACAACAGGCTGCTGCGCGCAAGAAGCAAAAAACTATTCACGTAAAAGAGTTGCAGCTTGGTCCCAAGATTGGCGAGCATGATTTTCAAACAAAAATGAATCGTATGAACGATTTTTTGAAGGATGGTAATCATGTTAAAATCGTTATCAATTTTAGGGGGCGTGAAGTACCAAGTCGTGATACAAAGGGCGCAGAGATGTTCGATAGGATAGATCTATTCCTGAGTGGTATATTTGGTGCGACGGTACAACGAGAAAAAGACTCCAAAGCGACCAACTCGTGGTCGCGGGTTTATTACATAAAATAAAATTAGGGAAATAAGCGTTATGAAAAAAAGACATACTGGTGCCTCGAAAAGATTTAAAAAATTGCGGAGCGGCTTAATTAAAGCAGCTCATCAGGGTCGTCGTAAAAAATTGACCGGTAAGACTCGCGCACGCAAGCGTTCTCTTCGTAAGCCGTTTTACCTACATGGTGGCGATCTACATAGAGTTAATAAAGTCTTATAATTTGTGATGTTACTTAATATAATAGGAAGTTATTTATGACACGAGTAAAACGGGGGACGGTTACCCACAAACGACATACGCGTCTTCTTAAAAAAGCAAAAGGGTTTTGGGGACAACGGAAAAACGTGTATCGACGTGCTGCAGAAACATTAGTTCGCGCAGGTGCTTTTGCATATGTAGGCCGTAAGCTTGAGAAGAGAAATATGCGTTCATTATTTATTACTCGTATCAACGCAGCGGTACACGCCTATGCATTATCATACAGCGAGTTCATGCACAAGCTCAGCTTGGCTCATGTACAGCTCAACCGAAAAATGCTCAGTCAACTTGCAATTCTTGATGCCGCTGCCTTTGAGAGTGTTGTAAAGTTGGTCGCAAGTACTCAGAACTCTTGACTCTCTCATGATCTTGCTATTACGGTAGTGGGGAAATGAGTGTATACATATACGGGCTCACCGGTTCGTAACAAGGTATAAGGAGTTGTTGGATGGAAGTGCTCAATGCCCTCGAAAAAAAAATCGAATTGCTTGTTGGTGTTATGAAAAAACTTAAAGAAGATAACGATCTTCTTTACCGAGAACGAGCTCATTATCAATCTCAAATCGAAACGCTTGAAAGAGCACTACTCGCTGCGGAAGAGAAAAGCAAGGAAATCGGATTGACAACTGTTGCTGTTGATGAGCTTATCAAACATATAGATATGTTAGTTGAGCATGAGATTGTCAGAACACATGAACCAATAGTAGAAAATCAATCATGATAGTGCCAAAGCGTGTAGTTGTTTCTATTCTCGAAGAACAACTGAATTTGATCACTGATGAAGATGAGCGTATGGTTCATAGAGCATCGCGTCTTATTGAAGATAACGTGCGCGAAATAAAAGCAGCTACGGTGGGTGCAGAAATCGACCCGCACCGTGTTACCTTGCTTTCTGCGCTTCGAATATCATTGAATGCCATACTGAGAGGTCAGCAATTAGATGTATGCCAGGAGCGCATTGTGCGGTTGACGGCTGCAATTGACGAAGTACTGCAATAATATTCTGAGCGGTACACTTCCATACCCAACTCCTCCAAATAAAATTATTTAAGGAGTGAGTTATGATTACTGACATTGTAGCATGGGTTGTATGGGGCGGTATGTTTGGGGGAGCAGTTCTCCTCTGGATATTAATATATGACCGTCATCGTTCAGTAAAGAGGCTCGAGCATGATGCAGAACGACAATTGCATTTGATAAAAAAAGAGATTGAAGCAGAACGGCGAGAAGCGGTTGCACGTCTTAAGGACGAACTGCATAAACGACGAACCGAAACAGCAGCACAAATTCGTAAAGAAGAAGTGGATTTGGAGCGTCTGCAGGTAACACTCAATATGCGATCAGAAAAAGTACGTGAGCGCGAAATAAAGCTCGATGTGCTACAACAAACTTTGCAAAACAATGAGCGTTCATTAGCGCGTCTTTCAGATCAGTTACGCGTTAGCGAACAACGCGTAAAAACGCTCGGAGAAGAACTTACCACAAAACTTGAGGGTATTTCGTGTCTCAGCCGTGAAGAAGCGCGAAAAATACTTCTCAAAAATCTTGAAGAGAACGTTCTCTTGTCGAGCAAAAAATGGGTTCAAAAGGTTGAAGAAGAAGCGCGAAAAACAGCAAAAGAGCGATCGATTCAAATTGTGGTTGATGCTATGCAGCGTCATGCAGGTGAGCATATTGCTGTGCAAACTTCAGGTGTTGTTACGCTACCAAATGAGGAGATGAAAGGGCGCATTATTGGTAAAGAAGGCCGCAATATCAAAGCTCTTGAGATGGCTACCGGAATGGAATTCATTATTGGTGAATCTCCTGAATCGATTACCATAGCAGGCTTTAATCCGATTCGTCGTGAAGTTGCACGCCGTTCACTTGAAAAGCTGTTGAAAGATGGCCGCATAAATCCTACTCGTATTGAAGAAACGGTACTGCAGTGTGAGCATGAGATAGAAAGCGCTATTGAGGAATATGGCCGTAATGTTGTCATTGAGTTTAATCTTCAAGGATTGAAGGATGAGATTGTCATGTTGCTTGGTCGGCTACATTTCCGTACCAGCTTTTCCCAAAATGTTCTTGCACATAGCATAGAAGTTGGCAGATTTGCTCGTACGATTGCCGAAGAGCTTGGGCTGCCAAATCCTCATATTGCCTTACGCGGTGGTCTTTTACACGATATTGGGAAAGCTTTATCGGCGGAGATCGAAGGCCCACATGCGCTACTTGGTGCCGATATTGCGAAGCGATGTGGCGAAGATCAATTTGTTGTCAATGCCATTGCGGCACATCATCAGGAGGTTCCCTTTGAATCGGTTTATAGCCCGGTTGTACTGATAGCAGATATGATTTCTGCTGCACGACCCGGTGCGCGGCGCGAAACACTTTCAACATATATCAAGCGCCTTGAAAAACTGGAGGAGATTGCGTACAGTTTTGATGGTGTCAAAAAAGCGTATGCGTTGCAGGCTGGTCGTGAAATACGAGTTATTGTCGAAGAGCAACAATTGGACGATGACCATGCACTCATACTTGCACGAACATTAGCGCGTAAAATTGAAGAACATATGGATTTTCCGGGAGAAATTAAGGTTAACGTCATCCGGGAATCGCGAGCAATAGAATATGCACGATAACTAAGAACTACAAAGAGGATAGATGCGAATATTATTTATTGGTGATGTTGTTGGAGAGCCTGGGTGCTCTATGCTGCAGTCATCACTACCAAACTTACGTACAACATATCAGCCCGACGTGATTATTGTTAATGGAGAAAACTCCGCCAGTGACGGTAGGGGAATTACGCCGAGTATTGTACAAGATATTATCGGACAGGGTGTTCATCTTATTACCTCTGGTAATCATATATGGGCAAAAAAGGAGATTGTCGATTTTTTCCGCGCCGGCACGAAACACCTGCTCCGCCCCGCCAACTACCCTGGCGACTGTCCGGGGAGCGGCGTAGCTATCATTCCGCTACCTGATGGGCGCAAGTTGGGCGTCATGAATCTTATGGGGCGTGTCTTTATGCATGATCATCTTGACTGCCCATTTCGAGCCGCCGCATCGTTACTGACCTATATTCGGACACAAACCCCCTATGTTTTTGTCGATTTTCATGCCGAAACAACGTCAGAAAAGTATGCGCTTGCGTACTATCTTGATGGCAAAGTGAGCGCCGTTGTTGGAACTCATACGCATGTGCAAACGGCCGATGAGCAGATCTTGCCGCACGGTACTGCATATATTACCGATGTTGGTATGGGTGGCGCGCGCCATTCATCACTGGGCATGAAGAGTGACATCATTATACAAAAGTTTATCTCGCAAATGCCGGTGCGTTTTTCTGTTGAGCAGAGCAAACCATGGATCCTCTCTGCGGTATGTATCGAATTGTTACCATCGGGATTGGCGCAAAAAATTACTCGTATTCTTATTCAACAATCATGAGATTATTATGAACACAAAACTACCTGATATTAACACTGAATTTTCGGAATGGTATAACGAAGTGGTGCGTCGTGCAAAACTTGCCGATCATGCACCGGTGCGTGGATGCATGGTAGTGCGACCTTACGGTTGTGCAATCTGGGAGAATATTCAAGCGATTGTCGACAAAAAAATTAAAGATACCGGTCATCAAAATGCACTTTTCCCGCTTTTTATTCCCGAATCATTTTTGAAGCGTGAAGCGGATCATGTGGCAGGATTTTCGCCTGAGCTTGCGGTAGTAACTCATGCGGGTGGTAAAGAACTGGAAGAACCATTAGTGGTGCGCCCAACTTCAGAAACGATTATTCATTATATGTTTGCGCAATGGCTCGTTTCATGGCGTGATCTCCCGATCAAAATCAACCAATGGGCAAATGTTGTTCGCTGGGAGATGAGGCCACGTGCATTTCTGAGGACGACCGAGTTTTGGTGGCAAGAGGGGCACACGGCACACGAAACTGAGCAAGAGGCTGAAGAAGAAACACTCTGTATGCTCGAGCAATATCGCGATCTTATCGAAAATTATCTTGCAATTCCCGTATTTGCCGGTCAAAAATCGGAGCAAGAAAAATTTGCTGGTGCCTTGAAGACATATACCCTTGAAGCAATTATGCCCGATGGCAAGGCGCTACAAATGTGTACCTCGCATCGTATTTCGCAAACATTTGCTCATGCATTTGATATGTCGTTTCAAGATCGCAATGGAAACGTATCGTTCCCTCACTTAACAAGCTGGGCAGTAACAACTCGTGCTATTGGTGCCATGATTATGATGCACGGCGACAACAAAGGATTGATTATTCCGCCAAAAATTGCACCGATTCAAGTAATCATCATACCGATTTGCAATGATAAAAATCGAACAGAGGTGATGCAGTATATCCATGTTATTGAGCAAGAATTGAAAACGCATAATATTCGCATAGCAATTGATAATGACGCGCAAAGTACTCCTGGTGCAAAATACCATGAAGCTGAGCTGCGTGGTATACCGCTGCGGCTTGAGGTTGGTCCACGTGATGTAACCAGTAACGTTGTGACGATCGTCGATCGATTGAGTAGTGCAAAAGAAGTTGTTGTACGAGATAGTCTTGTTGCCACCATTGAACAAAAATTGGCGCTTATTCAAAAGATGTTATTTGAGAATGCATGTGCGCGGCGCCAACAACAAGAAAGAATTATTACCGCATTATCGGACATTGCAAATTCAATTGAAGAACATCGTGGATATTTTGTTACCAGTTGGTGTGGCGATGTTGCCTGCGAAACTGCATTGAAAGAATATAAAGCTTCAATTAGATGTTTACGCCCTGATAGCCGGATACAAGATTTTTGTTTTTGTTGCAAAAATCCTCGCGTCACCGATATTATTGTTGCGCGATCATATTAACCGGACTATACTGTCTGGCGTAAGATAATCAAAGCGCAAACGGGAGATTTTTATGAAATTTATTCATGTTGTAAGTTACATGTCGGTTGTTGTGCTTTCTGCTGGAAGAATACTTGGTGGAGATAATAATAGTGGCAATACGCCAAAATTGACGCCGCGCGAAATACAGCTCAAAGAAAATAATGGATTATTGGGCAAAATGGGATTGCGTGAAAATGATGGCTGGGTGTATCCTGAGACAAAGCAAGCCCTATTTTCGGTCTTCTCGGGACTTGCAACAAGTTTTAGCGTGAAGCTACTTCCCGGCGATTCCGGAAGCGCCCACATTTCAGACTTTATTGCTCCCGCGTTTATTGGGTTCGGAGGCATTTCAGGGTTAGTATACTCTGCTGCCAAAGGTGTTGAAGTTGCTCGAAAAAATTCACAGAGCGTGCATGATGATAAACGTGCATCGGCCGTCATACTGATTGGATTTGGTGCAGGCTTTGCTTTAGTTCAATTGCTCAGATTGTAATAATTCAGAAATACCTGTTTGCCGATCGAGTTGTTACTTTGATAGTAATGCGCACACTTTTTGTAGTAATCCGTATAAATGACATACGAATTCATTAACCAATGGATGCTTGTGAAAAAAGTTATTAAAAAGCCCTCGATTAAAAAGCTCATTATCACGCCTCAAATGTTAAACGCATTTGAGGCGTTTTTAGCAACGCAACAGTGCGTATCACCGAATACTTACGCAGCATACCTGCGCGATCTACGCCAGCTCCAAAAATTTCAGGAACAGCACACACGCTACGAATTGCGTGAAATGTTTATCGCGTTTCGCGAGCATATGTACGATCAAGGTATCGGCGCGCGAAGTATTGCACGAAAGTTGTCAGCATTTCGGTGCTTTTTTAAATTTGTCCGCGAACGATATCCACGTAAACTTCCTGAGCATATCATGGAGATTATGGGACACATGCCCAAGCTAGAAAAAAAGCTGCCGCGTATCTGTTCTGTGGAAGAGATTCATACGATGATTGCCGCAGCGGCGACCGATGAAGGGCCACACCGATTGAGAAATCAGCTGATGTGCATTCTCCTGTATACCACCGGACTACGCGTGAGCGAATTGGTCAACTTGCGCATTGAAAATGTCGACACTACGTTACAATTGCTACGAATTACGGGGAAGGGTGGTAGGGTGCGGCTAGTACCGGTTGTTGAAAGCACGTATCGTCTTATTATGGAATATATTGCGTATACTCGGCCAACTACTTATATATTCTTCACCGACTCACCCGATCACCCGCTTTGTCGCCAAACCGCATGGCGCGTTATCCGTCGCCTCGCACAACAAGCTGGTGTTTTACACACCGTGTCACCCCACATATTACGACATTCGCTCGCCACCCATAGCCTCGAAAATGGATGGGATTTGCGCTCATTGCAAATGATGTTAGGTCATGAGAGGATTGCAACCACTGAGCATTATATTCATCTTGATACAGCATTTGTTAAAAAAGAATATCGCAAACGCCATCCGCGTAAGTAATTTTATCGTTATCTGTCTAGCTTATATTATGAACGCGCAGTACATGGTACAACAGGGTTGATTTATATCGATATATACTTGGCGTTATGATAAAATCTTATTATTCGAATTATGCACAAAATGAATAAGGATTATCATGAAGCATCTATATTATGTGTCATTGCTTTGCATGGTCATACAAATGTACAATTACGCAGCAGAAGGCATAGAGGAAAAGATTAAAACGGCAATGCTACAACAAATGAAGATTGAGTTTATCGTTCCGCATAGAGATAAGACAATAAGATCTGCGCCTATTGCACAACAGCTCAGTTATTATGCTACCAAATACTTTCCTCCTGTTATTAATGCCAGAAATTTATCATTTGAAAAGCTAAAATTTGATAGTGCCGAGAATTTCATCAATTCACTGCAACCAGCTGTTTTTCCTGCCATACGCATAGGATCTGTCATACGAAGTGCTTTGGTGTTGTATAGCCTTCTGCAACTCTCGAAAATCAACAATACTTGCTACAGGATTTGCAACGCAACTTTTCTTACGGCAGCCTGTTGGAATTTGGTGTTGCCGATAGTCGAAAGTTACGTTACCAATAAATCATTTGAAGCGGTACAAACAACTAACGTGATGGGACTATGTATGGCATGGATGACAGCCATAAAAACATTACCGGGGTGGAACGAGAAGCCGAAAGATTATCAACAAAGAATAGATAAGGCTATATTACCACATTGCTCAACTCTTCAGTTTATTCGACCATGGGGAACAAAATATTGTCTCGAAGACGATATTAAGAGTGTACACTGGGTGAGAACCTGTTTAGACAAAGTTGCTGTTCGGTTCGGAATAAACCTTTTTAAAGAGGCACTTACTATCTAGCCGATTTTACTAGGTCTGCGATTTTATTAAAGCTCGTTTTTCCCAACTTTGTTTCTTGCATAAGACTAATGATCGATCGTTTGAGTTGAGGTTTATGGTGGACAGTTACGTGCATATGAACGTGGGGAACTGTTTGATAAGGAGACCCATAATTAATTTGCAGGGTAAAGTTATCGCGCGATCCAAATAACTCTGCTGTAGCAATACCTTTTTGCAATAATGCCTCAAGTTCAGGAGCGCTCATATCGGTAATGTAGGTAAAATGGTCTCGAGGTATAACCAAAATAGTCGTTGAATCAAGGTACGATTTCTTGCTTTGCGAAAATATACCAATATAGTCTTTGTCTGCAAATAGTATATATGCTGGTGCTATCCCTTTGATAATATTGCAAAAATTATCGTCTTTCTTATCGTCACCCTTAACTCTGGCGAATACCGATCCTTCATGTACCTTTTTGGTAATGATGCCATTATTATTGGTGATAATGAGTTGAAAATTTTTCAGACTCTTTTGCTGCATAGTCTTCATCAGCGCTTCATCAACCAGAGAAGAACAAACGCCGAGCTGTGATGCGAGAGTCATTAATTCTGCAGCATATACGACATTGAGAATAAATATCGAAAATAATGCACCAAAATAACGACAACACATGAGCAATCCCCTTTATCTTCCTAATATTGTTGATTTATAATTTTCAGAATACCACAAAGCATGATATTGTCAAATTGGAGATATTTAATCCCTTTTTAAATATACTTACGCGCCCTTTTGCTTGGGTTGCTGCGCTCGCTTAATTTCCTCAAGTTCGTGCTCGAAGAAGTCAGGTCTTGCCTCAGGACTACCCATAAATTGATATGCTGGATCCAAAATACACCGTGTCATCTCATCATAATCACTAAAATGAGTGCTTAATCGATTCGTGATCTGTGTAAGCTGATGGCGCAGGCTATCGACTTCCATGCTGTTAATATCAACCTTTTGCATCATAGTGGCATATTGTTGGTCATACTGAGCTAATCTCTCGTGATCCTTGTACCATTGTATTTCTCGATTGATGCGACAGTAAGATTCGAAAATTGCTTTCTTATTAACACGAACAATGTTTTCTGGCGTTGTGTCGGAAAGCATTGTAGCCATGCGATCTTGTATGCTGTTTACCGATTGATCAAGTTCTTTAAGGCTCAGCGAGCGCCATTTTACATACGTCCTAGCTTCATCAAAACCTTCTTCGACCCACTCATACTCCTTAAGAAATTGTTCTGCCTTTGCTATGAGATCATCACTATCAAGATGATCCTTAATATTTCTTGCTGTCTCAATAAAGCCCTTAAGGTTTTGTATATAAAAATGCCATGCCTGTTGAGCGGTTTGACTTAGTTCTTGCCATATCGCTGCTTGAGAAAGTAAGTCTTTGTTAAGAATGCTTTTCTTAAATTGCATACATAAATCTGTTAGCTTACTTCCCAATATCTGATATTCTGCCAAGAGGTTGCGTGCTTGGTGTAATTGAGATACCAGACGATCCATATTGTTTGCGATAGATACTAAGTGATGTTCCAGGATAAAAATCTCAGCTGCTGATACAGAGCCGATCGATAGCACCGCAAAAATTTTCTTCATAATAATACATACCCCATGTGATACTTACTGAGAACAACCTAAGTATAGTCTCGCCCAGCGTATGTATGCAATTTTTTAAGTCTTAAATACTATGATGCTAATGCCACCGGCATGACGAGGTAGGTCAAGTGCAGACCTGTTGGGCGTGTCGACTCGAAAATAATAGGCTTGGTGGTACTTTTCAAGAATAACTCAACCGTGTCATCCTGAAATACCGAAAGTCCACTGAGCAGGTAAGGAGCATAAAATCTCATTTCACACGGTTCGCCGTCATACGAAAGTGGAATATCTTCGGTAAGTGTACCAACTTCTTTATTATTCATGGTAACGTTGAGACTTTTTGGCTGGAACATAAATTGCGCTGCGACAAATTGTCCCGACAAAAGACTTGCCGCACGACGTACTGTTTTCACAAACTGTTGACGATCAACCTTTGCCGGTACAAACGCATCACGTTGCAAAACGGGTTTATAATTCGGGAAGGGACCAACAAGTACCTTCGTGAAGAAATTAAACCATTCTCCTGAGATGACAAGTTGTTTGCCGCAAATGCCGACAAAAAGACATTTTTCATCCATCGTGTCAATTAATTTTTGAATCTCTACCACAGCTCGTCGTGGTACAATCCATTGATGTGCATTCTCAATACTCATATTGCTTGACCGCACTTGCGAGAGACAATGACCATCGGTTGCGGTCATAAGCACTCCTTCGGGACCGATTTCCCACAAGAGACCCGTTAAGGCAGCGTTCGTATGCTGAGATGGTATAACAAAAGCAACGCTTTTTAACAGTTCTGCGAGCGTTGCGCTGGTAATTGTCGTTAAATTTTCAATCTTTTCGGGAAATGGTGGAAATTGATCAGCGCTCATAACGTTGAGATTGACTAAACCCGCCTGTGTTGTCAGCGATAGCTGATTCTTGGTCATGGTACAGGTGATTGATCCTTCAAGCTCTTTTACAATGTCGGTAATGCGCTTACCATTTACCAAAAAACTGATCGGTTCGGTAATTGGTGAAATCTGTTCGACCGGGCAACTTGCTTGGAGAGCAACCTCAAGATCGGTACTTTTAATAATTACCTCACGTGGACGAATCTGAAAAAATATCGATGCGGTAACATCGAGCGTCGTTCTTCGTGAACAGATCGGGAGCATAGCAGAAAGCACAGCGTGTAACGCTTTTTGATCGACGATAAAGTAGGGTGTTGTCATAGGAAACTATCCTTGCGAATAACCAGAATTAAACTTTCTTTAGTATACCGAAGAAAATCAATTTTTTCACGTTTATAACGCCATCCTTAGGTTGATTTTATGGTATACTAAGGCAAAAGTATGGGTCATTTCAGAAGATATATTATTATATGCCATTGCATGCTCTCGAAGTTCGTGATTTTCGCTGTTTTCAACGATTGGAAATTCAGTTCCATATTCGCGCAAATATTATTATCGGACTTAATGGTTCAGGAAAAACATCGATTGTCGAAGCGATTCATTTGCTGAGTTCGCTGCGATCGTTACGTTCTCCCAGTATTCGTGATCTGATTCGTACGCATAGTGAAGCCTTTTCGTTACGCGGTACTGTTGGCAATGTTCATCACGAGGTTATCCATGTTGCGTACGGTTCGCATGAGAAAGTGATCGAAATTAACGGCGTTCCGCAGCAGTCGCGCCGCGCACTGCAAGATGCTTTTCGTACGATTAGCGTTACTGCAGATGATATGAAATTGGTACAAGGCTTCCCTGAAGTACGTCGCAACTTTATCGACGCATTGGGCGTACATTGTTATCCATCATATCAAGAGATATTGTTACGATCGCATCACCTACATAAGCAACGCACGGCACTCTTTACACGAGGCGGCCGCATAACACCAGCCGATCTTGCGCTGTGGACAGAACAGATGTGGCAAGCTTCAGCTCATCTTCGTGCAGCACGACAAGAAGTTATGCAAAAATTAACCGCTGCTTTAAATGTACTCTGCCACCAAGTAGATGCGTCACTCCCTGAAATACAACTCATCTACCATCTTAATAACTATGAACAACAGGTGGCATCAGCGGATGATTGGATCAGCAGGTATTATGAACAAGAGGTACGTATGCGGCGAAGTCTTTTGGGGGCACAGTCAGATGATATCGACATTATGGTCGCTGCACAGGGAGCGCGCCGATTTGCATCGCGTGGTATGCAAAAGCTTCTGATGATTATGCTGAAATTAGCACAAATACCCTTGATGGGGGAATCGACATTATTGCTTGATGATCTATTGGCAGACTTTGATGAGGAACGGCTCGCGCTCATGTTTCAGATTATGCAACATGCTGCAGGACAGATTATCCTAACAACACCGCGGCAGCCTGACAAGGTGGTGCAGGAATTTATTGCGCAATACCAGGGCAAAATAATGACATTGTAGATATAGTTGCTATAATGATTATTACTTATCGATATTTTTAAAAATAAAGGGATTAGTGAATGAATAAGTATATCGCCTATATGGCAATGTTGTCGGCCTGTGTCCTAAAAGGCGAAGGTAATCTTGAGCCTCGGATTGATGAGCTACGCGTTAAAAATCAAGAACTCAAAGCACAACTTCAGAAGCATGAAGTTCAGGTTTCTGAGCTACTCATTAAAATTATGGAAGAAAACGCTAAACCAATCGTCCATTATATTGAAGAAAACGCTAAACCAATCGTCCATTATATGGTACGACAAGGACACGTAAACAATAGATTAATGGAAATTCAGAATCATTTGGAAACTATTGAAGTTCGAGAAACAAAGGGGTTTCTATCCGGTCTCAAGAATGCAAAAGATGACCTTGAGCAGGCAAGAATAGACCTGTTTAAGGCACAGGCTGCTGAGGCAACAGCGTTTGCAAAAGAGCTTATCAATAAAAAATAGTTTTTCATTGAATTTCAGTAAATAAATATGGCGCAAAGTATAAAAACTTTGCGCCATATTTGTAGTGATATAGTTATCTATTAACTATGAATATACACAAAAGTAATCGATGCTCCTGTGCCTCCATCACTAACGACTGTCTGCAGGGCCCCTGTGGGTACCGCAAGCCTGAACTGATCACCAGCGCCCGCTGATACTAAGATGGCACTCGACGCTTCGACTATGGCTGTATCTAGAACAGCAGTCATTACTACCGTACTACCCTGCACGCGGGCAAATCCACCCCCTGCAGCTGGTTGTCGTTGTAATGCAATTGTAGTAAAAGGACCGTCTACTGAAGTGCACAAGACATTATAGAGCACAAGGTATTGACCGGCGCGCGTTACGGTAAAGACTTCGTTGTTGGGACCACTTGGTATGATGTCTGCGGGGGTAACCGTTGTAACCGTTGGAAACTGAAAAATGTTGCTAGAGCCTCCAACCACTTGAGCATCTGAATTAAACCAACCGCCGTACGCAAGCAGATCTCCGATCGATCCGTTTTCATCCGATATAATCCCTGTCGGAGCGCTGATATTACCGTCTATTGAAGTGATGTTGCCAGTCACGGTTATTGTGCCACTGCCGCTAACATTACCAATCACCGAAATAGTGCCGCCAACATTAATATTGGTATCGAACTGCGAGTTGCCAACAACACGAAGATAGCCTGCAGCAATTGAGCATGCAATGACCGAATTGAAGCACTTATTTTTCTTGCCGCAACATGACGCTAAGATTGGTACACTGCAAAAAAGCAGTAAGCTCAATGTTGTCATAATATGCTGGCGTGAGATTTTGTACATAAGTTGATCCTCTGCTTAGCACAAAATGTCAGTCGTGAATACGAACAAAAGTAATCGACGCTCCAGCACTACCACCATCAATCGCGGTAGTAAAACTACCAGTACTGACAACTTGCAACTGATCACCAACTGCTAAGGCTACCAAGACCATCATAGTGAGGGGTTGAAAAGCAGAAAGACTTGTGGTTGGTATTGCTCCACCTGATACACCAGTAAATCCTCCGCCCGCAGCAGGCTGGTATTGCAACGCGAGCGCTCCGAAGGTGCTCGCGCTTCCTGTTGTTCTAAATAATACAAGATAGAGACCCGCCACTGTTGCAATAAACTGTTGATTGCCAGTTCCACTTGCTGTTATGCCAACAGGTAGTGTCGCTGGAGTAGCCGTGGGAAATTGGAAAGTGCCACCAACCGCCACCGTTTGAGATGTCGTATTGAACCACTCACCGTATGCAAACAGATTGCCAAGCGATTCCGTGCTATTTGTAATCTCTGTATTAATATTAATGTTCGTAATCCCTTTCTCTGCTGCACAAACAACAAGAGGAAATAATCCTATTATGAGGTATTTTTTATATTTCATCGCGAGAGTCTCCCTGTTATTATCCATGAATACGCACAAAAGTAATCGATGCTCCATCACTACCACCATCAATCGCGGTAGTAAAACTACCAGTACTGACAACTTGCAGCTGATCACCAACTGCTAAGGTTACCAAGACTACAATACTGAGAGGTTGAAAAGAAGAAAGACTTGTGGTTGGTATTGCTCCACCTGATACACCAGTAAATCCTCCGCCCGCAGCGGGCTGGTGTTGCAACGCGAGCGCCCCGAAGGAGCTCGCACTTCCTGTTGTTCTAAATAATACAAGATAGAGACCCGCCTCCGTTGCGGTAAACTGTTGATTGCCAGCTCCACTTGCCGTTATGCCAACAGGGGATGTCGCTGGAGTAGCCGTAGGAAATTGGAAAGTGCCACTCACCGCTACCGTTTGAGCTGTCGTATTGAACCACTCACCGTACGCAAGCAGATTGCCAAGCGATCCTGTAATATTCGTGATTTCCGTATTTATGTTCGTAATCTCTGTATTGATTTGTGCAATTGCTTCGTAGATCGCTTGTATATATTGACCCGTAAAAGTAACGTCAAGCGGCGCAGGCGGCAATGCACCATCACGCGGCTCCCTCACATTATCTGCTGCACAAGCAACAAAGGAGAATAATCCTATGAGATATCTTGTATATTTCATCGCGAGAGTCTCCCGTTATTATCCATGAATACGAACAAAAGTAATCGACGCTCCAGCTATTGCAGATAATCCGGGACCTCCGGTGACATCGGTAGTAATAGTTCCTGCTCCGCTTACCTCAAGTCGGAATTGATCGCCAATTGCAGCATTGACAAAGACTGCATTGGAAGCTTCGAATACATTTCCGGCACCTGTAACGCCAGTTACTACAGTACCACCAACGACATTGTTGGCATTTTGCTGTAGAGATATAGCAGAAAGGGTAATCGCTGTGTATACAACATGATACATCATCAGATATTGTCCCGCACGCGTTACGGTGAAGGTGTTATTACCACCATTTATGGCAATTCCATTAGGTGTTCCTGTGGCAGTTGGAAATAGAAACAAATTACCAGAGCCCGCTACCTGAGATGCTGTATTGAACCATCCGCCGTATGTCAGAAGATCACCGATCGATCCATTTGCATCCGATACAACACCTGCCGGTGCGCTGATATTGCCGCCTGTTGAAGTGATGTTGCCGCCTGCAGTAATTGTTCCGCCACTGCTGATATTCCCTGCCGGTGCGGTGATGCTGCCGCCTGTTGAAGTTATGTTACCCGCTGCGGTGATCGTGCCGCCACCGGTAATATCGCCGCTTACTACAAGCGGGCCATTATCAGTAATACCCCCGGTTATAACAAGCGTACCGCCACCACTAATATTGCCGGTTGCCGAAATAGTGCCGCCAACATTGAGATTGTTGTCGATCTGCGTATTGCCAACAACACGAAGATACCCAGCGGCAATCGAGCATGCGATGACCGAATTGAAGCACTTATTTTTCTTGCCGCAGCATGACGCTACCAGATCACTGAAACAGAGTAATGAACCTAGAATGAGTGCAATTGTATGCTTTTGAGTTATTTTATACATGATGTCCTTTTATTGAGAGAAAAACGTTAAATATTACCCATGAATGCGCATAAAGGTGATCGATGCTTTTGCAAGATTATTTGGATTAGGGTTTGGATTGGTAAGACCAAGTGATGTCGCACTATTACTGTTATTGATAAGAGAGAACTGATCACCCGCAGCTGCGGTAACCAAGAAAGAATATGAAGCAGTTAAGAAAGCGAGGTTTAATATGTTATCGGTTTCTGGAAGATCTATGCCACTTCCTGCAACAAGCGCAGGGCCCCCAGTTAATTTTTGGAGACTGACACTGAAGGGGCTGCCAGGAGTAAAGAATGCCAGAGTGTAGGTAACCAAATAAGTTCCCGCTACGGCAACGGTAAAGATCGTATTGCCTGCGCTCGCGGCAACATTCAATGCAGGGCCAGCAGTAGGGAAATTTATCGCTGTTCCTGGAGTATATGTAGAATTGCCAGCGGCTGCATTATACCAACGACCATACGCAAGCTGATCACCGATGGAACCGTTGATGTCAGACACAACACCACCTGAACTGATATTACCAACTGCTGTAATCGTGCCACCGCCGCTGATGTTGCCGGTGACCGAAGCGGTGCCGCCAACGTTGAGATTGTTATCGAGCTGTTCATTGCCAACAACACGAAGATACCCAGCAGCAATTGAACATGCGGTGATCGAATTGAAGCACTTATTTTTCTTGCCGCAGCATGAAGCTAAAAGTGGTGCGCTGCAAAAAAGCAGTGCGCTTAATGTTACCATAATATGCTGGCGTGAGATTTTGTACATAAGTTGATCCTCTGGTAAATATAGGTGAAAATACAGCATTTAGTATCGTGTCTTAAGTAAAGGAAAATCAAGAATATCGCATATTGGTAATATCGCTCCAATCCTCTCATCCGCACGCACTTGCGGCAATATTACTTTGTGGTATAATGAATTCAACTGGTAATATCAGTAACAAGGAATAATTAATGACATATAGAAAATTAAATATTCTGTTAAGTGCGGCAGCTTTCTGTTGCAGCTCGTTATCACTCGCAGGTACTGCGATGAGCTTCAGTGATCGCCGGGCATTGCTCGATTATCACGAAAGAGTTATTCAGTCTGAATTATATTTTAATCATGTTAAGATTCAGCAGGATATTCAACAATTTGAGGGAGCTAGTCGCGCTGCCGACTATCTCGCTTTTAATACAGAATCAACTGGACATATTGCCTATGGAACAAGAGGCCTATGGAGGGCGCGATTGCGAGAGTCCCTTGGTCGACACACATATTTAGTGGACCAATTGAATAAGTTGCACAACGAACAACGAGAAAATGCTAATTTCGATGCAGCAGCTGACCAAGCATTTGGTCGAAAATAATAATGATAAAAGGGGAATTATGAAAAAAAATATAAGTAAATTAGCAATCATGATAGTAATGCTTGGTGTGTCATCCGGCGTACATGCAGTTTCGACAATCGAATACCTCAAAAAGACACATGCGATTCTTATGGAAGCTGATAGAACGAGCACTTTCTCTTCTGTAGACGCCAAGTCTGTTGCAACGGTGATGTTTGCTATAGCGGCTGGGGTAGCCACGACGTCACTTGATAGCTTGATGGAGTTTTTCTATGAGGTTCTGCAGCAGAATTGATGAACAACCGCTTGATGCAGCATGGGAACATGCAACAAGAAAACAATAATGATAAAAGGGGAATTATGAAAAAAAATATGAGTAAATTAGCAATCATGATGATAATGCTTGGTATGTCATCCGGCGTACATGCTGACAACAGCTTATTCAGCGATCTTGCAGATGACATTATTAGCTTGGAGACAGGGTTGAAGCAGACAAACTTGTTGAATGCAGTCATCGGCAGTAGCCGATCTTGTAAAATAATTGCTGGGGTGGCGAGCATAATATTATTCCGCAGTTTACCGTGGGACAGTGTGCGGCCTAAGTCTAGGAAATAGTTATGATACGTGTGAAAAATTTTATAGTTTCGATTACAGCGTCACTTTGCCTAAGTGCTTCAGTGCACCAAGCGGTAATGCCGCTATCGTCGCAACAAGTATCGCTCGTTGGGGAAAAGCTCTTTAAATATGGTGCGGCGAGCATCGCAGCTAGCGTGGGAGTTACCATATTTTTTGGCTGGCTTCAAAGAAAGCTGTATCCTGAAACTTGGGGTTCCGGCTATGTCATGGAGGGTCCTGTCGGTGTTGCCTTACTAACAGGAGGATGTGCCGCGATTGTAGCTGGGACTGTCTGTATTGTTGCATCACTTGGTGCAAAAGAGTGCGGGTTTCTGTCATTCGACGGCATGGCAGCAACTGCGGGAGTCGCTTTACCCATCACCGCCGGATTTGTTGCTGGAAACTCTAAAACTTGCTCAACGGTTGATTAGATCTGAATTATTAAATAAGTAACAATAGTAAATCCGGAGCACGGGCTTTATTGCCTTGTTCCGGATTTACTATTTTCGTTGCCTTGGTGCTATCGTTGACTGTAACAAGAAATCTGTTATCTTCAAAAAGAGAACGCCAATCTTTGACAATTAAATACTTATAACTCAATTAGGGAAATCATGAAAGAATTTATTCGAATATCAACTGTGGCAACTTTGGGTATGAGTTTACTGCAGTTAGGATCATGCTACTCTTATCCTGCTTCAATGACAGCACAAGAGCCAATCAGCTTCAGAGAAAAGGCATCAAAATTTGCGAAAAAATCTCTTATTGCTCTTGATTTGTCCCTTGACGCTTCGCTGCTTGCAGCGGGTACCACATTGTTTGGTATGTATCACTTGGTAAAGACGTCGTCGTCAGGAGGAATCGAACGATTTTATGATAATAGTCTAGTTTCTTGTTTCAGAAGGCTGGAGGAAAATTGGATTTTAAATCAAGAAGATATGACGTATCCTTGGCTCTCTGGTGTTGGCGGTAATAGTATGTGTATAGGAGCACTCAGTTTATTGTTGGCATCATTGGTAGCAAAAATTTCGGGAAACAATCCAAGAACTATTGATGAACCAGTAACAGAACGTACCACTGACGCAGAAGATGTCGTACGAAAGTTTGTCTCGTATTTCATGAAAGGCGGAGCGGTTCTTGTTGTTGGTGGCATGGCGATCGGCAGCCTGGAAGCTCTTGATCTTTATTGTGCCAGCAATAATATATCGTTCTCAGTTGCGTTGAAGGGTGCCTTAGTTTCCTGGCGACGCATCTGGCTTAATAATCTTGTTCCTGCAGCATTGGTAACAGCAGTGGGATTGGCGATCGCTCAAGTTACTGGCCATAAGCCACTTGAATCCTTAAAAAATATGCAAGAATTAAGCGCTCGTTTTATTAAAAAACCTTCTGAATTTGGAGAATATCTTAAATCTCGAGTAATCGACTCACAAATTCTTACCGGTATTCTTTCGGCCATTACTGGCATAAGTCCAAAAGAAATTAGAAATTCTGTCAATAATCAATATAATGGAGAATTATATAACGCTTGGTGCACAGAGACCTACTGGACTAAGCAAGATTGATATACAAAGTAAATCCGGAGCACGGGCTTTAGAGCCTTGTTCCGGATTTGCTATTATGGTAACTATTTTTCTTACACCGTTCAGCTCATAGGTAATTCGAGTCTCAATAACCTTGGTACAGCGTTAGACGGTGTGGTAATATAGTTATGATACTTATTCATAACTATATTACCACACCTTTATTATGCGATTACCGCTTTATCAATTATTTTTACTAAGTGCCTGTTTTTTGAGCACACCGCTCTTCTGTCCCCTTGAACATATGGGACCAATTAAGACGTTTACTTTTCCGTTACACTATAAAGATTTCACCTACAACATTGAAGTCCCGCGCGCGCTTAGTGAACATAAAAACGAAGTTATGCTTGAGGAAATCTTTGGCGCCATTAGTCTACAAACGGGTCTCACAAGATCGATCCATGTTCGCCTCAATCTTGCCCGGAGGATAGGGATCGATAATGGTTCGCCGATACATGAGAAGTATTCTGAATATATTTTTAGCGTTGCTCTTGAGACTATTGGTAACGTCTTCAAAGTTGTTAAACAAAATGCTCGAACGACTTCTCAGACTACCATAGAAAGGCATCATTGTTACAACATTGAGGCAACGGGAGAAGGAGAAGATGGTCAATTGATCAATATCCCACATGATTGCGAAGTGTTGATAGGTCCTCACAACAATCGATTGTTACCGAATATCGCAGCTGAACCAGTTCAACTCATAACGCCAGATCTGAGCCCCGTAGGAATCCCTGGCTTTTGTATGTCGTCCCTCAATGATTTTATCGCAAGTCGCATCATGATAGGCAATAAGAAGATTACCGCTTGGTGTAGCACCTGTAATAGCACCATTCCACTTACACAACGATCTGGGGAACTAGCTTGTTGCAGCGTTGATCCTGATAGATTCAAGGTATGTAAGTATTTATGTCGACCGCTTGTCGTCAGTGTTCTCGAAAGGCCGCCATCACCTCCACCACTATTACCGAAACTGCTTACACAGCCAATACAACAATTGGTTCAGGCAATATTACCACAAGTACAAAACAGTGCACAATTACCACATGTAAACAACGTCGGGCACGGGCAACACAATGCCAATGTTAATGTCAATCTCTTAATTGCACCCCCTGCAAGATCGCTTTATCATTATTTCTCCACTCGAAACTTAAAAATCGCCGCTTTTACGGCAAGTACTTTGTTGCTTAGTTATAATATCTATCGGCATCGTCGTGCTATGTACGATATTTTAGGTTTACGGTAGATTGTTTTTGTCGTATATTATAAGTGTATGCTACTTGATATTTAATGATCTATTTTGACAATTATAGAAGTTAAATATTAATACTTTGTACGATGCCAGGGGCTATATGTCATATAAAATAGTAATAAGGCTAAGGATTTTATGAGAGAATATAATAAATTTTATCTATGCATTTTGCTATTCAATAGTGTAGGTGCGCGAGGATTCTGGATGTATGACCAGTGCCGGCGGATGCAAACTTGGGCGCCAACATTGGGAGCCTTTGGGACTGCAGGGGCGTTGCTCGCTATTTTTGATCGGTCATATAGGATAGTTCCGGTTTATGCTTTTTCAGCGACTTGCATGGCATTATATATGACTAAGTATTTTGCAGGATCACCAAGGAGCGCACAACGCGGTCGTAGGTTATTACCTGTGCCTGCAGAAACAACAATGCGCTGTCGTTTTACGCATTGCCCACAAGAACATACTCAATTGACTCAGGAGATGGAAGCTTTGCGTTTGCATTGCAAGTCGCTTGAGTTAATCAACGACACCCTGAACAGAAAGTGTGGAGAGCTTGAGTCTCGCGATCAACATCAACAAACTGATTTCCAGAAGAAGTGTGATCATGTAAGGGAACTTGAGGGCAAGGACAAAATTATAGGGATTTTGCGGCAGAAGCTCGAGCTAGCCGAAGCGCAGCTTGGAGTATGGCGATCATAAGCCAATGTTGCGAAACAAGGTCAAGCTATCAAAATCGCATAATCGTAATTTTTGATGCATAATCGGCCCATTTGATACTGTTGTGTTTGGTGATTATAATAGTAAGTAATATTGAATAAAATAGGGGAAAGTATGATTAATATTCGACTAGTAATTATTATGATTCTGGGCATAGGCTCACTGCAGTTAGTACGTGCCTCAATTTTGCCGGTCACAACTCTGGTAGATATGCAAAAGTTAAAGAGCCTCTATATTCAGTTGTTAGAAAACAAGAAGAATCAGGACAGTGTTCTATCGGATATAGAAAGTAACAGATCCCGCATAAGAACAAATGTCATGTTACAAGGAGGCCGGTATGTTCATCCCGATAGAGAATTTTTCATGCGTGAAGGGTCGGGGATCGAGTCTTTGAAAGGGCTCGAAGCAGGCGAAACCAATATAAGATCTGAAATTAGGAAAATTGAGAGTGGCAGCTGTACCAATGCAGATGGCAATGCTCTTGCAAGCGACGATACGCTACAAGTATTACAAGCGAAACGCATTGATCTCAAAATACAAAGCATTAAAATCAACCTCGATCTTTTAGAGCTTGAAAGGCAGCATAAGAAATATTTCGGACGTTTATTTGGAAATCCACTCTTCGACGACGAAGATGGAATAAAAAGCTTGTGGCGATCTTTCTTTGCAAAAGCAAAAGAGGAGCGCGAGTAGAAAATTTTGGCCCGATTTATTTTAGTTAGTCGTCCCCCCAAAAACTATATGGGGATTTTATGCGAGAATATACTAAATTTTATTTATACGCCTCCTTACTTTGTATTGGTACGCGGAGCTGCAGCTAGGTAATAGCGTGGCAATGCTATCACCAAAAAGATTATATTGGGATGCTCTCTATGTAACGATGCAACATTTTACAGGATAAACATATCATGAATACCAGAAAGATAAGCAACAGCGCTTAGAACAGAAATTGCATGAGCTTCAATGCAAGGAAGTAGTACATGATCTTCCCCATGATGATTTGGTTCAAGTTGCGAATGCAAGACAAAGCGATCTTCTGCTTGCCGCTCGTATTGGTGAGATGCTTTTGGATACCAACAAGACCCTACAACAAGAATTAGAATCGTCAGAACAAAGAATCGCTGAACTCGAACGACAACTGTCGCCATCACATAAGGTAAAGACAGGGTGCTTAAAGCTTCAAATTCCTAAAGAAAGAAGCGTTGGTTGAATCGCGAAAAAACTATGATTTTATCAACTCTTTTGAACAATGCAACATAATAGATATTATCAGCTATTTTTTACACCACCATCATTCAGTCCAAATGATAGATTATCGGACGCTGTAATTTTACACAATAGCGCACGCTCTGAATATTCTAATCCAATGAGTTCTGTGCTATGATGGTATTGATTAACTGACGTATTGATAAAAAATGAGAAAAATTGATGTACATAAGAAACTTAATAATCGGCACTTGCCTCTGTATTTCCATGGCCCGTGCCGAACATACTCACGACAAATTTGCTGTGATATCCTTAGGAAAATTACAATCATAGTATACTCACCGTGAGTATACTATGACGGCTACTGTGATGTCTTTAGAGGAACTACAAACATTGTTAAGTGATGCCACCCGGCTTGAAAGCCGGGGCTTCTTCGCGAGCGAAGGTTACTGGTTTTTAACGTAGTTTTTTATCATTTCTTCAGAGCACTGACCAACAGTTTCAGCAAAATATCCATCACCCCAAAAACTATCGCCCCAAAGAAATTCTTCGAGTTTGGGAAATTCTAATCGCACTCTTCTGCTACTACCGCCTTTGAAAAACTGAACTGCTTTGCTAACGCTTATCGACGGATTTAATTGCACTATCATATGAACATGATCAGGCTGAATGTTTAATTCATCAATGCGCCAATTATTCACCTCGGCACATTGCAAAAACAATTCTTTCAGACGTTCTGCCAAAGCGCCCTGTAATATTCTTTTGCGATACTTTGGGATCCAAACTAAATGATACATAAGCCTATGCTTGCTATGAGCACCTGTCCAATATCTACTCATTCTCATTATCACATTTTAACGTCGCGCCTACAAAGATTTCTATCTTCGTAGTACCCTACTCGATAGCTCTCTTTGTCTATCGGCGCTTTATGATAGCATTCATCCCCAGCTTTGAAAAGCTGGGGTATTCTGCTATGGGAATAAACTCCAAAACTCAAAGCCTTTCCATATGTGGGAAAACGTAGAAGGTAAAACTGATTCTTATGACGAATATTCAGTCTGTGTGCCACAATATCATCGTCGCCTTAGACCTCTGATACGCATATTGGGATTGAAAGATACCATGTACTATCGGCTTTCGGTGCCCAACGGCGAAAAGCCAACTCGTGATAATATGAGACTTGAGCGTCGTGAACTTCTAAAATTTATCAGTCCAAAATAATACATCGTTGAAAATTTCAAGTGTCATTGCCCAAAGCATTAGAATATACTATAGTGTACTTGATGGAAAAATGATCAACTACCACTTTTAAATAAAATTCCGACAGTAGCAATGTTAGCACATATTGCAACACTACTTTTTCTTGGATCCACTGACTATGCACATCAGCACCGCTTCCTGCAATCGCCGAATGTCATTCCGCATACTCAAGTGTCTTTATCCCACGCTCCCCGACTGGATAAGTTTTTATATTACGCTTCAAAACAATCGCCCGCTGCAAAATACTTTCGATGCGTTCCCCTTCTCGGGCTTCTCGGAGGACTGTACATCAATTCTCCCAAATTGCAATATGCTACCATGGGATTTTCTGCTATGTGGAATGTCGTAATACCAAATATCATTAATTCTCCCAAATTGCAATATGCTACCATGGGATTTTCTGCTATGTGGAATGTCGTAATACCAAATATCATTATTCACAAAGAGCGTACCGCTTGGGACCGAGCATCTGGTCATAATTCACACTATGTAAGTACTGCGCTAAAATCGGGAAATGATGTCGGAAATAATACTCATTCAAACGACGTTTTAAAAGATATCCAATTAATCTATTCAACAGGAACAATCATGCAAATGGAAAGTAGAGGCGCATTTCATAATGATCCCACTCAACAACAGCTATACTGTTATGCCGACTTGCAACCATATATACGTAACCATCAAGTCCCTGGCATTGATGATGAAAAAGAAATATTGAGAAATGTTTTATTTACAGAAACATACCATGATGGCATTTTTCCCACTAAATCACCAAGAAAAATACCGCTCATTTGTAACATGTTAGGGAATGTACTCAATACAAATCATCCCCAGACAGAGAACACATCGGAGCTTATTCAATTTATAAACAGCGGATTGCAAGAATGTTATGACTATACGCGCGGCGGCTATCAACCACTAAAAGATTTCATGCGAACAAAAGATAAAATGATCATTTTTGGAGAATTTTTTGTTATGCTTCTTGGAGCTACAGGCAGATCTCGAGATTCAGAATTTCGCACCGCCTATCAACTCGCACAGAAATTAGCTACTGGCGATGTACCGAAATATGAAAACGAGCTTACACGCACGATGGATTTGATAGAAAAGTTTTGTCACCTTAAAGGCGAAGCCAAAAAGGCGACTCCGACTTAAAACTGCGTACAAAAAAATTCCGTTTCCGGCATCACCCCCAAGTCAAGACTCCCCAAAAAATAAGTAATTTGTCCCAGAGCAAAAAATAAAAGATTGGGGAGTCGACGCGCGCGGGGGTGGCAATATTGGTGGAATTACAAAAAATTTGTGTACGCGAATCCAGCAAGAATTATCAGACATTTTTATTTTAAATCACCAACAAATCTTTAATACATTGGACTGTAAACACACATGTGACATCAACTTTGATCATACCGAAACAATTTATTGCGTCATATTTAAACTCCGGTTATAGACTTGACACTGTGGCCGATGAATCAGCTAGAATTGTATGCGATACCTTATCACACTATTGAACAACGATAGAAATTATTATGTTAAAGACAGCATCATGTCGATAGTCAAAATTAAATATCTCGCACTGATCTCAATCTGCATCATCATAAGTCATCATAATAATTCCACGGCTGCAACCGCTCTCATGCCACAACGAGCGATCCTAATTCTCAATGGCGATGCACAACAGTCCTCCAAGAAGCCAGAGGAGATGAAAGCATCGGGCGCCGAATGCTATTTCAACAATGCTCTGCAGGGAACATTTGCATGCAGGAATATTTGCGAATTCCTGTTTCATACACAATTCAAAAATAGCTCTATCACAGAAGCATACGCCGAATGTTTCAAAAATTATACAAAAACAGCAAATACTAGTTCATCGAAGCCGGCATACATCAATGCTCCACGGCGCCTCACACAAAGACTTTTTAAAGAATATCCACTACTCCAACTATCAAAGAAATTTGGTACAGGAAATCAGGGGGATCCGGTACCTCCACTACAACACATACTCAAACATCTCACCGAAGACATGCTGGAGCACCTGCATTATAATAATCCCTGCGCAATACTCTATACAAAAACAACCTATTGCACTCGTGCACAACAAGGCAAAGGAATATGTCAGCAACAACCCATCGAAACAATCGAACAAGAATATGTACTCAAAACATATACAATTAATACGAAAGAACTCGACACTCAATTACTTGCAAAAGAATTGAATAATCAATATAACACAATCAGCAAAGGTCGAAAATGTCCAAAATGTTCTTATGAGACCTTAGAAGTCAAAAAATCACTGATCTCTATCCCTCCCGTCTTCATCATTGACACCAACAATCCGAACAATTCATACCCGTTTCCACTCGCGCTACAAATTAACACAGAAAACACAACATCAGAAGATCCACCAAAACTTATTTCGTATAATCTTGTCGCTGTTATGCTGCGAACACAAAAAAAACCAACCACCAATGAATTACTGGACCCATTATTTCAACCAGCACTCGGCGGACACTATTATTCCATTATAAGACTAAATGACACGTGGTATCTCACTGACGAAGTTGAATCGGATTGGTGGTATGAAGAAGAAAGAATAATAAGCGGCGGCAGTTCATTCGATAGGGACCGACGAATCGAGATCAACATTTTTTCACTAACTAAAAACAATCTATTACTCAAAAATGCACTCAAAAGCCTTGGTAGATATGAGCAACAATTGGCAAACGATACAACAAACAAAATTGACCACAAACTAATGACAGCGCATCAAAGCCAAACTATAGAAATCATCGCAAGCAAAGGATATGTAGAACGCTACGTACAAGACAACAGCTGGAATAGCAGTGAACCGGCTGCACTATTCATCGATGTTCCAAGTTTACTTTTTTACCAAGAAATTGGTCGTGTAGACATACCGATCAAATATCGAAAAATATCAGACGCTCAAACCCTCAACCAGCTCCAACAGGAATTACAGCTCCTATCGCTCTAGCAACACCTCCCTATACTCTCTCAAATCCTTGATAATCATTATTCAAATATGATATTATTACTAATATATAACCATGAAATTCAAGTATATCAAATCAGAGGTATTTATGAAAAAATTGAACTATAACATGGCAGCCATGCTCGCCTATATCGCCCTAACAGTCCCTGTCTATACAGGTGCTATCGATATCGATAAAGAAGAAGCAACACAGGAAGCACCAAAAAGCATCAAACAGAAGAACGTCATGATGAGGCTTGGAGTCGATCTGAACAAAAGAACACCAACGACTTAAAGCACGAAGTCCCATCGAATTATCACCACGGCCATCACGCAAGCATCGAATAGAACAATACCTATCAGCCCCAAACAAATCTCAATTTTTGTGCTATATTAGTATTTAATAGCATCTTTTTAGAGAGAAGGGATTGGGGTGGATAATATGAATAATCATGATCATGAAAAAGATTTTCAAATAGAAACTCCGCTAAGGAGATGGTGGCCTCTTTTCACCCTGCTTATACTCAGTGCTGCCGCTGCAGTTCTTGCGGCATTGAAAACGGGAGACATGAAATTACCATGGTGGTACAGTAAAATGCTCAGATGGATGATGCCGACCTGGCTGATGCCGATCCTTGAGCGGCCCTGGTTTATAACCGGCGCAATGATAGTATTTTTCATCAGCAAACTTGCTGTTGTAGCGTTCTTAACAGCACAGCTCGTACTCACGCGCCGTAAACTCGCGCGCCTCATTGAAGCACATCGATCTCTGCAACGACAACACGAAGAATTACAACGCTCTATCGATGTCAAAAAATATAATGAACATATCACCAATGAAAATCACACCACAAAAGAACAAGACGAGTCACATCCTACTTTGCAGTAACATACGCCTTATGCCATAAACCACACAGGCTGACTGCTATGGCGTCCGTCACATCGTAAGAGTTTGGTACCCGCAACGAAGGAAAAAGCCGTAACACAAAACGAGCAACCTGATCTTTGTCGGCAGCTCCGAATCCTGTTAATGTTTGTTTTACCTCACGAGGGCTAAACTCAAGCAATAATGTCTGGTGTCTATCGTGCAAAAAATAAAGCATACCGCGCAAATAACCGAGCTTCAAAAAATTTTGCGCATTTTTACCAAGAAACGGTGTCTCCAATGCAACAACGTTGACCGAATGCTCCACTATTTTTGCATCAAAAAAATGGTGAAAAAGGGTAATACGCTGCGCAAGCGTCAACGAACGGGACATAGTAAAACCGCCACAATCGCGTAACACAATACGTCCACCCTGTTCACTTGCAACAATGCTAAAACCGGTAATCGAAAAACCGGGATCGATCCCCATAACAATACGGGTCATCCTTCAGCCTCCTCAAAAAGTGTCAATTCTTTATGAAAAAGCAACGGTACCATACCTGTTGGACCATTTCTTTGCTTACCAATAATCAACTCTGCTCGCCGTTCATCCTCCGCATCTGGATGATACACAACATCACGATATAAAAACAATATTAGGTCAGCATCTTGTTCAATAGCACCCGATTCACGTAAATCAGAAAGCATCGGTCGCTTATCAACACGTCCATCAACAGCTCGTGATAACTGCGACAGTGCAACAATAGGAATACTTAACTCTTTGGCAAGCGCTTTTAATGAGCGGGAAATCTCAGATACTTCCTGATGACGATTTTCATGTTGCTTACTCGATGAAATCAATTGCAGATAATCTATCACTAAAAATTGTAAATTATGTTCACGCTTCAACTTGCGTGCCTTCGTACGAATCTGCATAATATTTTGCATCGGCGTATCATCAATAAATAGTTTGTAATGCGCCAACCGCGAGGCAACATGAGTCAGATCAACAAACTCATCAGACGACATCGTCGCGTTTCGTATATGATGATGCGGAATACCCGACTCAATAGAAAACAATCGCAAAATAAGCTGCTCAGCAGCCATTTCCAAAGAAAAAATGCCAACAACAGATCCTGATGCCGCAGCGTTTTGCGCAAACCGAATCGCAAGCGCTGTTTTACCCATCGAAGGACGGGCAGCAAGAACAATCAGATCACTGTCCTGAAACCCTGATGTCATCGTATCTAATTTTTTAAAGTACGTTGGAATACCGGTCACCTCACCATTATGACCTTTCATCGATGCCAAATGCTGAAATGTCTTTTTTATCCAAATCGGCAACTGAACAAATGACTGCGTTGAACGCTTTTCAGCGATCTGCATAATAGTCTTCTCTGCTTCGTCAAGCACTTCATCAATGCCCCGCTCATTCTGATCATAACAGCTGGTAATAATTTGAGACGCAGAGTGAATCAACTGACGCAATACCGATTTTTCTTTGACAATTCGCGCATGTTGTTCAACAAAACCAACAACCGCTATATCTTCTTGCAGTGCAAGTAAATATGCTATACCACCAACAGCATCCAATTTTCCAATCTTAACAAGCTCATCTTGAATCGAAACAAGATCAAGACGACGCCCTACCTGAAACAGCGCCAACATTACATTAAATATCGCTTGATGTATAGGAAGATAGAAATCAGACTCGCTCAGTATTTCTACAATTGTTGCAAACTGCTCATCACTTAATAATAAAGATCCAAGCACTGCGCGTTCTGCTTCAATATTACTGGGAGCACGTTTCGCAGTCCCGGTCCCGTAGGACGTGGAAGTAACCCGCTGCACCTTGCCATACATAGGACCTCACCGCTTATTACTCAGCAACAATCTTAAGAGAGAAACTCGGCTTGAGCGTATTTGATAACTTAACTGTCACTGTATGTAAGCCCTTTGTTTTAATGCTCTTATCAAAGATAATCTGGCTTTTACCAACATGAACACCCTCTTGTGCCAAAACATCAACAACATCGCTTGCATTCACCGCACCATACAACCTATCACCATCGTGAATTTTTGCTTTTAAGGTTACCTTTAACGATTTAATCTTCTCGGCAAGCATCGAAGTTTTCGAAGCAATAACCTCTTTACGATGTTCAACCACCCGAATACGACCCTTCAAGGAAGCTTCATTACGAGCAGTCACCTCGACAGCAGCACTACGCGGCAGTAGAAAGTTGCGCGCAAATCCATCCGACACCGTTACAATCTCATGTGCCATACCAACATTTTCTATATCTTTGAGCAGAAAAACCTTCATGCACTTACCTTTCTTCTGTACCTTCTATAACCTGCACTGCATAATCATTGCTAGTATACCCGAAAAGTTGTTGGTCTACCACCCGAGTAATATGAAGAAGCTGCTTATCATGACCTTCCAACAATGTCACCGTAACTACCAGCGCACCGTCGTCAATTCGCTGATATACCACATGTCCCCTATACTGCCGATATTCATCACTGGGTATAGCAACCCCGCGCTCACTCGAACCAAACTGCTTAAGAGCCATTCGAAGTGCCTCATCGCCATACAAAAGCCTCACAGCAATCACCATGATACCTTCCGCCAAAGCGCGATACTCTGCTGAACGACCAACCGCCACAACATATTCATGCACCGACCGACACCTTACTATAATAATCGCCATATACAAGCCAAAAGCACCACTCAACAACACCGATAACAACATTCCTATCATAATAAGCCTTCATAAACCGGTATATACCATGTTGCCATACAGCGTTCACTACCCAATCGTATCCATACCCCCACGACACGACCAGCATAGACAACCGGTATACCACTCAGCAGATCGATATCATCACCAACGGCAGTCGGTATGCCACCCTCATAAAACCAAAGACGCCGCCGCCGACATCGCCAGGTATGCACTTCACTACCACGCCAGGAAATGCCATCATCGTCCCAATCCCACTGATCAACTTGCGAAGGACCACGCCGAATATCAGCAGCAAGTGATGACACCACAACATGATAATGCATCAGATGAACCATATGCTGAAAAAGCTGCTCACGAACAAAAGCTGTATGAACGACGACTGGCAACACAAAAAGCATCATACACCCGAGTACGCTCATTGCAACAAGGCACTCCAAAAGAGTAAATCCCCGAGCACCATTCATAATGCAACCGTACACAAAGAGTACTTCATGCCATTCTGGCAAATAACCTTAACGCAAATCCACTGAGCTGACGATTGCTCATCAGGGTACTCATCAACAACAACATGGTAATCAGAATTTTTACCTTTATCTTCGATAAATCGCTCATGTTGACGGAGATGTCCTAAAACCTCTTGCGCTCGTTCTATGGCAACAAGGCGCTGTAGTGATTTTTGCAATGATGCAACGTAATACAGGTGAAAAGCCAAGTAATTTATCAACAAAAATACACAGCAACCCATCACCAACATGACATCAATTAACATGAACCCTCTGTTGGAACGCGAAAATACCACCACCACACTCTTGTCCTCCCGCCTCGATTTGTATACAGTGATAGAAAGGGCATGCAGCTCAATACTATTTGATAGAAAGTTAGCTCATATGATATATAAAAGACTATCATTTCTTGGAATGATTATTTTCAGCATTTTCTCAATTACAGCAGCACAAAACGCAGCCGACCCATTTGCCAATATGACCGACGAAGAATTTGCACAGATGCTCAATTATATCGATAATGTTGCCAAACAGTTCGAAGAAGAATATAAAAAACTCACTCCTGAACAACAGGCACAAGTTGATCGAGAACTGAGGGAAGAATTGATCAGAAACGGCATCGATCCTGACACCCTCCAACCACTCAATCAACCAGCTCAGCAAGTTCCGCAACAACCACCAGCAACTCCAACACCACCAATACCGCCATCAACTCCTCTCCCTATCTCTGATCAGCCAACATGCGCATCAACACAAAAATACACCCCACAACAAGCCTCCTGTCTACTACAAAAGATAATCTCACTCATCGAGTCATGTCGGCGTAAATTATCACTCATGCCTTTAAAAGACCTACCACTCAACCATTGGCTCTCAGTACTTGCACTTTATACGAAGACCATCAGCACCAACGAGCATATACAACGACTTACCCTCATAACGTACGAGCGTCTCTTTCAACTTCTCACAAAACTAGAGTCGATCCTGAGTATCTATGAGCCACAACTGACCGTTACCCCTCAAGACGACACCGACCAGCATGATGCATCTCTCGACCCTTACCGCATTCTCGGTGTTTCGCCACGCGCAAGCGACGACGATATTACAGCAAATTATCAAGCTCTTTGCGCCGCTTATGATATGAAAAAAATTGAACAAAATCTCAAAGAACAAAAACTAAATCCTCAGCGCATCAAGCGACAACTTGATGCTATCAAACTACAATTACGTAATATCGAAGACGCCTATGAACAGCTCCACGACGCAAAATTACGCGCACAAATCGATCGTAATACGATCCTCATTTATCAACAGCGCTATGCACTTGAGAAAGAATCACAACTTACCTATCTTGAATTCCAGAACGCGCTTCATCAACTGATACTCAACGGCCTTTTTGAAGCATTTGACCAGTTTTTTGCTCAGTTTGAACCGATCGCCATAGCTCATCGCAAGGAAATGGATACTGCTGAACAACAACGACGAACTGAACAAGAAGCTCGTCACCGCTTGGTAGCAACGCCATCGAATAACATTCGTGGCGGCGAATATCCCGATTGGTACCCAACACCAGAACCACAAAATTACTATGCGCCAACACCACTACCCTCTTATACACCATCAACTTCAATGGGTTCCGGACAGGGTGGCCCAAGCGGTAGTGGCAGCAGCGAAACAAATAAAAAAGATGATGGCTCCTCCAAGCAACGGTCGGGAGGGGGCGGTGGCGCACAACAAAAACCGAGCGAACAGACAAAAAAAGATAAAGATGATGCACAAAAAAAGAATGCAACAAAAAAAGATGCCCAGCAAAAAACACCACAACAGCTCTTCACGGATCTCAATAAAGGAATTACGGAACTTGATAAGATCATGCAAGAAGTGACTCCCGTACTTGAAGAAAAAGAAAATAAAAAAATAATTGCCGATACATCATCAACAACATTTGATAAACTCGATGATCAAAATAAACACAATCTTGCAACACTACTCCAAAAAATAGTTGGCAAGAACGATAAGCTAACAACAACGTTCAATAACATTCGCACGGCCGCTGAAGAACTTACCAAAAATCCTAATCAACAAGCAGCAGTCTCAAAAATTTGGATCCAACATAAAAATCATTACACCGAAACCTATGATACACTCACCAATTTGCATCGTCCTTTGAAAAGATTTGTAGACAATCATCCCGAAACAACACTTGCACCGGTATTTACCAAATTTGTTGAAGGCATGAAAGCGGTCGAACAGCTTGATAAAATCGCAAAAATTCAACCACCTGCAGAACAGAAAAAAAATGCTGCCAACAAACAACAGCGAAAGAAGAATACAAACCCTCCTCAAAGAGACGGTGATCGAGAAGACAAAGAAGACAAATCAAAACAACAAGAAGAAGAAGCACAACATCGCGTACAACAAGAAGAAGAATAGAATGAAAATGCGGCATTACGGTAGATCAACACCGTCGTCGATCATCTGCCCATCATCGTCGCTTTCGGTTTGAAATGTCGACCGCGTCGATCTCCATCCCTGAGCCACCTGCCATATTGGAATACCAAGCGCTACAACGCCGCCAGTCGCTCTCATCATGACCGCCAAAAGTGAATTACGTACAGAAAATGATCCTACCGTCATACACCCATTAAACGATAGAGCACTCATTAAGCTACCTATATCACGGTAGATACAAAAGGGATCCCATTCAGGATACAAACGTGACGCAGGTCTGCTCTTGCACTGCATTTGATTAACATGGTGCATCCATATACCGATCATGCCACAGGTCGTGGGAAACTTTTGATACATCAACATCGCTTCAGGAGATAATCTTATGTCCTGTAAGGTACTGTCCCTAAATAACTGGTATAACCCTGCTGCACATGATCCCGCTCTTAACAGAGACCTCAGCACATTGATGCTACAATCACGCTGTACACTTTGCACACATAATGGTATACCACAAACAACGAGCAAGGGCCAACCAAGTAACTTCATCAATGCCCTCCTCACTCTTTCACCAGATTAGCATACCTTAAGAAGAGTGATTTAAGCTAGAGGAAACCCAAGTCGACGAACAACTTGTACACACTGATCTGGCGATGTTACCACCGTTCCATGCCATCGATGAGCATGTGCCTTTGCAACGTTCGCTGGAGTATCATCAAACAAGTATATACGCTTACCTCCATGACCATCCTTTGCAAGCAGTTGCTCTGCATGTTTAAAAAAGCCATCATGAGACTTATTCATTAAGTTGTTGCTATACTGCGGAGTAATACAACCATCAAAGAGCTTAAACAGATCGGGAAATTTTTTACGTAAGCCATCAAATGTCTCGGGTAAAATATTAGAAAAAAGATATACTGGATACCCTTGCCGCTTCAACGTACGAATCATACGCCATACCCGCTCCTGTGGAATTTGGCAGTTGGCAGGAACTTGCCCACTTTCTTTACATCTATCTTTGAACGACATTTTGGGATGCTCTTTTTTTAATCGCCTAATGTTTTTCATGATTTTAAAGACATTTTTGATACCAGTACATAAAGCACGCTTCCAGCTGAGTTCAAAAAGAACACCATGCAGATCAACTAAAACAACGGTCGAGCTTGGCGATACTGGGGTTCCGTAGACCCCTACCATAGAAAAAACAGCACTCGCCAGTACCATCAGCTTCATATTTACATTATGCTTCATATATACTCCATCATCAAATCCAGCCTGATCAATTACCATCTCAAGTATATATAATTGTCCAGATTTGTCAATATCGATAAATTTTAATTAAAAAATATTTTCATATAGAAAATTTAAGAACTATAGCCACTCACTATATCACCTCAATGCCCAAAATTTTTTCAGTTCGCATTGCTTGTATTGTCACCAACCTCAATGGTACGCTGACGACGTGCTGTAAACTAACCGCAAGGCGCCCATGCTGATACGTATTGGACAACGTTCATTTCCTGCTGAACACCTCGATAAACTCTATTTTCCCGAAGATGGTATTACCAAGCGCATGCTGATGCAGTATTATGAGGGCATAGCATATTTCTTGCTCCCTCCCATCAAGAACAGACCACTCATGATGCACCGGTTTCCCCTTGGCATCCATGAACAAAATTTTTATCAAAAAGAGGTCCCTGATTATTTTCCCTCATGGATCGCAACGCAAGACATTAAAAAAAAGACACAACCCGGTAGTACCCGCACGTTGCTTTGCAATAACACCGCAACATTGGTTTACCTCGCAACACAAGGATGCATTACCCTTCACCGTTGGTTAAGCACCTGTTCATCGCTCAACTACCCCGATTGCATGATCTTCGATATCGATCCTCCTCACCATCTCCCGGTCGATTTCCAACTCATCGGAGACATAGCGCGAACAACAAAGGCGATCCTCTTCGACAACAAACTCAGCTCATACGTTATGACAACCGGTTCACGTGGGGTACATGTTATGGTGCCCCTTGCTCCACATGCAAGTTTTGCTCAGGTACGTACCTCTGCGCGAGCAATTGCTGAGCAGGTAGTGCATCAACATCCTCACGATGCAACATTATCATCATCAAAAAAGCACCGCGGTAACAAAATACTCATCGATATCATGCGTAACTCCTACGGAGCAACAGCAGTAGCTCCCTACGCCCTGCGTGCATTACCAACAGCGCCGGTAGCAACACCAATCGATTGGTCAGAGCTCAACACCTCAGTACACTCTGCACAGGCATACACCTTACGAACAATCGGAGAGCGCTTGCAAAAGGTTGGAGATGTGTGGCAAGATATGCACCACACGCATCACAAGCTACCATCAATATCACACGGAAGAAAAACAAGCCTTACTTATTGATTGCCATAGTTTTAGTTGTATTAATTGATTCTTGCATGCGTGCGAGCTCTCCTTCAATTTCTTTTATCAATGGCGCCGGAACTGATTCTTGCATGCGTGCAAAATATCTTTTAAGTTCTTTTATCTGTGACGCCGGGTCATAAGAGTTATCAGGCTTATAGTAGTGGTATGCAATAAAATATGACGCCGCATATACTGGAAATTGCGTAAGACAATGAGTCCAAGATCGCTTCTTCATGCTATCGAGCACCTGATTCGCAACAATACTTTTCCCCTCAAGATAAGATTTTGCTGCTTCTTGGCTACCAAATATTTTTTCATGCCAACTGGGCGGCATGATCCAAGCTACCTTTTTACCACTCTCGATACTAGCAACAGACGTCAGTTTATTCGGAAAGCACCACCCTGCAGCAATCCCCTCTGCAATATACCTTTTAAGGATATCATCATCATATGCAGTAATAGTAACACTTTTAGTAAATTCCTGCAGTTGTACCCGTGTCGAATAATCTTGCGCTACAGAAGCGCCGGTCGTCAGAGCTCCCACAGCGACAGTTTCTCGAGCTAATTTAGACCACGACATATCACGGGCCTTTTTGTAGTCAGCCATACCATCAGCACGACCATTCACTACTCCTGCGACACACGGCAAAAGAATATAACCTATACGTGGAAACCACACTTGAAGATCTATATCTATTGTACATACAGTAGACCCTGATAGTAACATACCAACAACCGCTATCATATACCCACGTTTCATGTGCACCACGCCCATATAAAATAATTCAAATCACAATATTATTTATTATTTAACTTAAAAATAAGCCTTCAATTATTAGAATAACATATATAGTACAGAATACCATTAAATAATTTTTTAGGTACTTAAAGAAAACCATTCACAACAATGGTAGATATATTATCCTAAAGCTTAATACAGCAATCAACAACAAAGATCCTAAAAGAGTTCATGAAACAGCCGATCATAGTATTTCTTATCACCCTCACCTCTTCAGCAATACTCCATACAACACACCGTAATCTCAAGCGTAAACGTAATCTTTCTCACGCATCATCTTTGCAACATTATTATGATCTACTAGAGTCCTACAAACCTCATGACGAGGACAATGCGCTTCCATTTACTCGCTATCATTTCTTGCCTCACGCCCTACAACTGTACATAGAATCATTCTTATACAACCCGTATGCCGTCATGAAATTCTTACACAGCGCCCATACTCAGCTATCATCGCCGTGCAGCGCTTTATTAGTTGGTGATGAAGATTACCGAGCATTTACCTTTCAACCACATCACCAAAACCCTGATAACATACTTACTTCTTGTCAGACATGGGGCACTCAACAAAAACAAATCTTTTTTCCTGAATGCGATAACAGCACTGATACCAATGTATATGCCTCAGGAACACCAGGAAGCTTTACCATAACCTATAGCAACGACAGATGGCTCACATCATGTATCGGCATACGCCGCCCTTCCGAGCAATTGCTGAGCAACAGCCATCCTCTCATCAACAGTCATTACCTGCCGCATCATGCAAATATATATATATGGTCACTTCATTATAGTACGCAAAAAAATCAAACCCGTTTGAAATTGTCTCAAAAATGTAAACCTCAAAATCTTCATTATAATATTCCGGGCAATTGGCGTAGTATATCTACCAATGAACAAGGAAATGTTATCAATTTACTTGGCAATGTCACCCCCTTGCCATATCAACACACAACGCAGCAAGCAATTCTGAACATACAATACAACTCAACAAATAATGAAATTTTCCCTCAGAATCCCATTCTCCTCAACCATACATTCGAGCAGCCCCTCCTCACTACAAATCACCTAGGAACACATTGTATTGTTGGGGATCGAGAAAATACAGAACGCCTTTACTTAATTAATCTCCAAAACACAACAAAAACTTTGTACATAACATTGTCTGGCATACGTTCACTGCTGAGCATGACATTTTCACAAGATAACAACTATTTATTTGTTATAGCCAAGGATATAGCTCATCGACACATTGCCGTCATGATTCCGCTGATCCAAGGCAGCCCAAGACATATCAAACTTCCTCAACCGCACATCAGCAAAGAACCCTGTGCAAAAACAGTCATCGATGTAAATGGCGAATTCTTTGGATGCATACGATCAAACTCAGTATTTATTATCCCAACGCCATATCATATTACTAAACACCTTGTCCCACTATTTAATGAATACGATCATATTAATCGCTATCGTATATATCATCTTTATGATGCGTTACGCTGCCCCACAAAAGCACTGTATATCTCACGAGAAAAATGGCGTGAATATCAAAAATTGAAGATCCGTGAACATATCCTGATGCGCTCACCGCGAATATTTCTCGGTAATTCCACATCAAATCTCACTGGATCAGCAGCAGTCCATGCCGCCTTATTAGGCGATAGCGACTTATTATACATTAGAGAAAAACTGATCTTTAAAAATTTGTAGAAATTTTTCGTAGAAAGGAAGATTAGCATAATATAACTCACAATAGAGTTTTCGAAGTTCTGGATCTTCAATTTCTTCAAAGAGATGCTCTGCGCCTGATGCAGCAGTATATCGACGTGGGGCATGAAAGCCAGTGCTTTGGAGTGCTTCAGCATGCCAATACTGAATTTCATGATCTTTGCCATTGGCATGCCATTCCTCATGAGCATCAAAATTCTGTGGTAAAGGTAACCAAGCTAGCTTATCGGCAAGGAATGGAATCGAAACCAAGTGACAAAAACGGGACATGATTTGTTCCGGATTGGTGCACAATTCTTCAGCTATGATAACGATGGGTGCATGTGCACCAGTTGCGAAGAGAGATTCATAAAGATCATACATATTATGATAACTTAAACGGTCCCACAAATTCTGTGGAGAAACGACCATGGCCAAATTTTTGCGCATATGATAATTGGACATTAGCATATCGTAGGGATGTCGTATCAAAAAAATGGGATGCAAATACGGGTACGACCGTAGTTCTGGTGAACTTTGAAAAAGTGCTTCTGTTGCAGCACGCATCTCTTTTACAAAAACCGGTTTTTTAGTGGCAAACTTTAAGATATGTGCTCCAACTTCAGGTAACGTTTTAATGGCATCGTCACGCCACATTGAGCTTAAAAGTTCTTCTGGATATCCACAAAGATAATTAAATGCACATCCACCCGGTTCATGTAAAATAGTGAGATCGCCACGCTCATACATAGCACGCAAAACAAGAGTCGACATGGTGCGTGGTTATGAGTTAGTATGCACCATCGTGTAATAAAAAATGTGTGTGGGCCACCTACGTCTATCTCATACACATAGTCTTCTTGAGCAGCGCAGATGTCCACAACTACACAAGGATCGCTGCCAATTCTGACTAATCGTGATCCTCGTACTAAGTTGTGTGCGCATGTCCATTCGTGCGTATCAAAGAGAAGAAATTTTTGGTGTTGTTGTACGGTGACAGATTCATCACCTTCAAACGTAAGCTTTACGAGCTGCTTGCAAGCATACGGTATCCCTTGATATTATGCACACGTAGATTGCAACTGCTTTTTCTGCATTATTCAAGGGACTGGCATACTAAAATATTCGGCTTAAAATATTAATCACATTTTATTTACACTTTATATACATTTTTCGTATTACTTAGCATGTGTGATTTGTTTTGTATATGTTTTTACAAATGCACGCGAGAGCGAAACAAGCGATTGGATATCATTACGATGAAAAATTATATTATTGGATCAGCATTATTATTGTTACCCGCTTTTGCACATGGAGTCTATCTTGAGAGAATTAATGATAACATATCTCTGCGAAATTTTTCGGTAGTAGGTTATATCAAGACGTATCAACAAGTGCTGCTCAATATCGCGATTGACAAAATAGTGAACAACGGCTTTGCAAAAGAAGAAGCACCAGAGCTTTTTAGGCTCCTTGTGACTGGAATAGCAATATCTCACAATGAATTTGTCCCTTCAGAAAATTTTTCTAAAAATGATTATACTTGGCTTGTGAAACCACCAAATAAGTTATACATCTTGAGAAGTCGTAATGCCGGAGATATTAATGTAACAGTAGAGCCAAAGCGGTTGCCGAACTTTGATATAAAGAATCCTAACTTTGTCGTAATCGATCCTGAACGTCCGGTTATGGATATAGAAAACGTTATGTACATACGGCTTCCCAATTTTCTTTGGAACATTGATGTGGGCCCACGCGCATTATCCACAGAATTAGGTTCCATTTTTGATGAAGCGCGAAAAGCTCTGTACCCCACAGATTCATCATCATTATCAGAGTTGACACAGAACTTGCTTCTGTTGGGAATATAGTAGGACTTTAGCAATATGAAGTTATTAATATGAGAGCAGGTTGCCCGCCTGCGCTTGCAAATGATTTTTAAACGTCAAAATCATTGATTTTTTTAATATAATTGAATTATTATTGAATATAAGATCAAATTAATCAAGACTTTTAATTATGCATAAAAGAAAAGGGGATTTTATGAAAACGAGTACAAGCGCGATAGCTCTCATGATATTGGGAATTTTTCAATTTTCAAATATTGTTCATGCAAAAAAAGTCACCATCAAAAATGAGATCGATAAACCGGTGGCTATTGTTAGTTTCGAAAACCCTGAAAAACATATCGCGACGGTACAGCCTCGTAGCACGACAGACGTTGATATTCCGGATAATCTGCTCCAAGACAGCCCAAAGAATAATCCGGGACAGCCGCATCTCAGAGGAAAAGTAATTGACGCTGGTGGAAACTATGATCCTAACGCTTGGTATCAAAATCAAAATTTCATTGCGATATTTTCTGGAGATAACACACTCAAATTTAATCTCAGCAGAGGTGCGTTGAATATTACTAAATGATGCCGCACCACTAGCCAACAACCGCGACACAACGCTGACATAGTCCATCCACGCATTGACTCTCTTGCCAACGCCAGCATCGAGGACATTTCACCCCCGCAGCATGCGTAACCATGATACTCACACCACCTTGTTGATACGATGCCTGATCAATGGTATCCGCAAGCACAACACGTGATACAATACACAATTCTTCAAGAATTTCTGAGCACGATACTCCCAGTGTTCGCTGTTGCAGCGAACGCTGAAACTCTTGCCAAACAGCATATGCTTGATAATCAGCAGAGATATGAATCGTCACCGCTGCTTGCAATGAATGCTTAATCTTCCCTTGCTCACGATGAGGTTCGATTGCTTTGAGAATTATCGAACGGATCTCAAGCAACATTGCCCACCAGGCACGTTCTTCTTGAAACCATTGCTCTTTTGCCACAAGCTGAGTGCGATCCCTCTCCTCATACGAGACGGGGCCCAAAATATCTTCAAAATCAACAAGCCGTTGCACATGCACCGATCCTGTCCAGGTATGGCGATAGTGTTGTGCTATCTGCTCAGCCGTCGATGAAAATATCGGAGCTGTTAATTTAGTCAGTGCATCAAGCATGCGATATAAAACCGTTTGTGCCGAACGTCGCTCATGACTCGTCTTCCCGGCAACATACAAACGATCTTTGCTCAAATCACAATACACAGCACTCAATGCCGTCGTACAATAATCAGCAAGTCCATGAAATAATGCCGTGATGTTTCCCGCCAAATATGCAGATCGCATCTTTTCATGAAATACTACAAAATCAAGTAATGCCAACCGGTCTATCATGCGCAACGCATCGTATGAAATTAAGTCGCGCTCAGGATCAACATCAAAACAATTCTGCATCAAAAATCGCATGGTGTTACGAACCTTACGGAGCACTTGCTCAACGTTTTTCAACAACACTTCCGAGACAACAACATCATGTTCGTGATCGATACTCGATACCCACACCCGAATACCATCAACACCAAATCGATCCATAAGTGTCGTTGGTGCAATGACATTACCCTTCGACTTTGACATCTTTTCGCCATGCTCATCAACAGTAAACCCATGCGTCATAATCGATTTCATCGGCGGAACACCCGACAATGCCATACTCGTCAATAAAGAACTCTGGTACCATCCACGATATTGATCAATACCTTCTAAATATAAGTCAGCAGGAAATGCCGCATCGGGACGCTGTCGCAAAACAGCATAGTGACTAATGCCTGAATCGAACCATACATCAAGAATATCCTGTTCCTTGCGCCACATTGTTGCATGACATTGCTCACATGATCGCCCGTGCGCTAACTGCTCAACGGTCACACTATCCCAAAATTCAATACCCTCTTGCGCAACACCCTGTGCAACATATGCAATCATTTCAGGCGACACAACCACCTTGTCACATGCATCACACACCAATGCAGGAATTGGTATTCCCCAGGTACGTTGCCGCGATAGACACCATTCCCACCGATTACCAACAGTAGCACGTAAAAAATTTGCCCCACGCGCCGGATTGCACACAATTGCGTCGATTGCAGCAAGCGAACGTACTTGAATTTCATCATGACGTAATTCGAAGAACCACTGTTTCGTTGCACGATAAATAAGTCCTTGATGACATCGCCAGCAGTGTGGATAGCTATGTCGTAGTGATGTTTTATGCAATAAAAGATGTCGCTCAACGAGTGACTTAATTACCCATCCCTGCGCATCCTGAATCGACATGCCTTCGAGCAAAGCCGGCATAATACCAGCACTATACTTTCCATCAGCAGTCACGGGACCATATATTTCAAGTCCTTGCTTAATTCCCAATTCATAGTCCTCGGGTCCACATGCGGGCGCTATGTGCACACATGCTGTTCCATCGTCCACACCAACCATAGTATCAAACAAAATAGGAACAGTACGCCCGTCATCAAACGGATGTTCGGCAAGTGCACCTGTTAATTGTTGCGCTCGCAGCGTTGCCACCTCAACAACCGGATCGCCCAAAATATTACGCAGCCCTTCAACACATGCTGCGCCAACGATCACCAGAGTATCGTTGATGCGCACCACGGCATAAGTAGCATCGGGATGCACCGCGACTGCACGATTTAATGGCAACGTCCACGGTGTCGTCGTCCAGACCAATAATGAAACAAGTTGATCACTTCTCACCTGATTCGCCGCAAGCACTGCCTGCAACTCACGTGGAATATGCTTCAACGAAAACAGAACATAGAGCGATGGATCTTTGCGTTCATGATATTCAATCTCCGCAGTTGCCAATGTTGTGGCACAGGAAATACACCATGCAACGGTTTTATACTTACGCGCAATAAATCCTCGTTGCACCAACTCTCCAAAAGCTCGTATACCTGCCGCCTCATAATCAGAGCTCATGGTAATATAGGGATTATCCCAATCCATGATAATGCCCAATCGTCGAAACTCTTCACGCTGCACATTTATCCAATGATTCGCTGATCGACGACATGCACGCTTCATGGCAACTGCATCAAGCCCCGGCTCCTCTTTTGCAACTTTCAATTCAATCGGAAGGCCATGACAATCCCAACCGGGAATAACCGGTACATGGTATCCGATCATGCGGCGCGCCTTCGTAATAATGTCTTTTAAAATACCATTATACGCATGCCCTAAATGAATGGATCCATTTGCGTAGGGGGGGCCAACATGTAAAATAAATTTTTTTGCACCCTCGTTGCATTTCATGGCTGTAGCATACACACCATCAATACGCCATCGCTCAATAATTTCAGGATCTTCACGGCGATGATCAGCTTGCATTGGAAAACTGGTCTGTGGTAAATGTAAAGTTGATTTATAATCTCGCTGACTCATAGTGAGACACTCCCCTGTTGATAATAGTATGCACGGTAACACATTCAATATAGATGTATCATACCATAATGTCTTGTCCATCACAAAATACCGATGTAGATCATAATGCATGAAACAAAATTATCCCAATACCATTGCTCCCACAAATCCAACTATGATAATTATAGTGCTGAGGGATAGAAAATAGATTTTATGAAAAGCATAAATTAGATAACACAATACCAGGGGCGGGGATATGGGAGTTGATAAACCGATTGTTATCAATGTGCTAACGCAACAATACACCGACGATTGCCGGATTAAAAATACGATCGCTATACCACTACACCAATTAGAGTCATACGCAGAACCTCTCCACCGTGGCCTTAAAATCATCGTCTACTGCGCACAGTATCATTGCCCTAAAAGTACCGATGCTTGGTATATGCTGAAAAAAATGGGGTTCACCAATTGCTTTGCCTACGAAGGCGGTATGCGAGAATGGTTCCAAAAAGACTATCCTTGTGATGGTGAATGCCAACTTTCTTATCTTCGTGAACCAAGCCGTAAATTAATGCGCGAACAGACCGAAGTCAAAACGATATCTGCCGAAGACTTGAAAAAGCTTCTTGGACTGTAAGATTTACCTTTCACCCATCAGGAAAATACCCTATTGCCCGTCAAATGACCCTTCATCAGGGCCATTTGACGGAATCTCTTTCTTATTGTAAATTCAATAATAGAAATATTAATGAGCACTTAAGAAGAAATAGGGTATCTTTATGAAGAAATTTTTCAATATTTTATCAATAATCCCCCTTTCCTGCATCCTGCTCTCGCTCGGCGTCAAAGGCGCCGATGCTGAAGAGGCATTCAGGAAAAAGGTTTTGGGATATCAAAAGCTTTGCGAACAGGAGTTTAAAACGACTGAAGCAGCGATGATCGTTCTTGCAAACGGCATCCGAGACGTTACACGATTGGCTCCCATAGCACAACGCCGGCTTGAAGAAGATATGGACGCATTACATCATGTCAAAAATCCTACCCCACAACATATGGCCCTCATCGGCATGAGCATTGCCCATAAAAAGATGATTCGTGACAAAAACCAAGAAGATATCGCAGTAACAATATATGATCAAAGAGTTCCGGGAATGCTGAGCAGGCGAGAGTCTATTAAGCAGGAAGCTCAAACTATGACACAAACTCCAAGCTTCGTTAAAAGTGCTCCCTTCATTGAAACGCTCTACTCAACACAATCAAGCCTTGAGATGCTCCAGCAAAAAATTGCTACCACAATTTCCGGTCCCTTTCGACCGACACAGAGAAAATTATACGAAACACAATTCAAACAAGTAGCACCACTGACACACTACTACTTCAATATTGACCATGTAAAAGCCGATCAACAGATACCAGTAGAAATGTCTCATGATGACCATAGTGGTGTCATAGAAATTATACGGTCAGAGCGTATACGACATCCACAAACAGCGCCTCAAAAGAGTTATATACATAGCATATTCATGTCAACTTTTCATCACAATCCAGAAGCACACATTATATGGAGTAATACCAAAAATCTACCCATTGTACAGTTTCTGCTGCGACATGAGGTAAGCCATTGCAATCAGATGCATCTACTTACCCCACGCTTCGAAAAAAACATTGAAAAACGATATAATCTTGAGAAATATTACCGTTCTTCATACATAAAATTCATAGAAGTTGCAGCTGATTATGAAGCTGCACATATCTCTCGACAACAAGCATACGCTGGCATGGTATATTTTGCACAATCTCTTTTATACGATTGTCTCATTTATACATGGCAATCAGTCAAGCGCAAGGATAAATTACAAGAGATTATAAAAAAAGCTTCCGATATTGTTTTTAAGGCTACCCTCGACACTACACCAACTCATCCAAACTCCTTCGAACGATTTTTACGATGCGCTGAACGCTGCTCATACGAAGTTTGTCTCAGTGCGTTTGATGAGGCTCGGGAAATGCTTGCTACAAGTAATGAGCCAGTGGTCATTGAATACCTGCTCAATTGCAATCCAACATTTTTTCAAGACATCTTAAATGAGTGCTGTACACTACTCAAACAGCAAATTCCACCCAATCGCGACAAACGCGATTTTGGTCAGTTTTCATGCACCGAATGCCCGATATTGTAATCATCGATGTATCACATCGCGAGCAATGTTAGTGATGCGTGAAGATCAGGAAGAGCGTTCGATTTTTCAGCAGGCAATGGTGATTGTTGTACCCTCTCATAAAATAACAAGGATGGCAAAAATAAGGGATATCCATATTTATTCATAATACTCCCTCTTTCCAACTCTCTTAAAGCATCACTTACTACTTTGCATGGCTCATACGACAAATCATCACAAACGTACCATAGGCCGCCATATTTCACATAAGCTATTATATGATTAGTCGCCTGCCAAATGATACTCGCTAATCGGTAGATGATATTTGTATCACCACGTACTGCTGGATCAACAAATTCTGTAATGTTTAATTCTTGCGGGATCTTGTACGGTCTCCCATCTATCAATGTACCTGGAAATGAATAAGCAATTTCGCCTCTTTTTTTACTACGCTCAATTTCGCCTCTTGAAGGCACTATGACAGGCAACATACTACTTTCAATACAAAGAATTTGTGAAACCTGCGTAAATTTTTTAAGAGTTTTATGACCACTGCCATCTGTTTCTGTTAGTAGATTCACAATAAGGTCATACAAAGATGGCTGACCAATAAAATCTTCTGTTTTACTCAGATAATTTATTGGCAAACGCCAGAATGAACCGTCTTTCCTTGTGAATATAAATGGACCGTATAAGCTACAATCTACCCACAAATCTACACTATCAACATGCTCGTTATAACGGTACCCTAAAAAAACCTTGTTTAACACTTCAAAAAAATTGTCCGGAACACTAAATAAAAAAGCACCCGAAGAACTACGCCAAACCAAACCCTTTTCATCTGACGATCTATGAAAATTTTCAATTCTACACATACCACCCAATGGCGTTGCAACATAGTTTGTAATAAGAGCCCGAAGGTCCATCAAAATATCATGTTTAAACTTCCTTGTACATCCTTTTGGAGGATAATTCATAATATACGAACGCCATGTAGGCAGAGCAATGAGCGCCTGCAGCATTGAGGAAATGTAACAAGCATTCATCACACGGGTAAAATTTACCGGTTTGTTAATTTCAACATTTATTATTTTCCGCGGTTCACTGCCGTATGAAAAATTTTGGCACCCAACAACACATATCACAAAGGCATACCAATAGCCCGTCGCCATCCTCATATATTACACTCCAAGCAAGGTTAGTGCTGCATGAAGATCTGGGAGTATACTCAGTTTTTCTGAACCTGGTTCTGATTCTATTAACTCATAACATAAGATGCCTGGCAAAAGCCTCTTATACCCATATCGATTTTCAATGACGCCAGCTAAAAGATGTTTTTTAATATCAAGATCAGATACCATTTCACAAGACCCACTACGATAATCATCACACATGTACCACTTATCACCATATCGTACACACGCAATAATATGTGCCATCCTTGTGATTATATGTGTTTGCCATAGAACACTTGACAACCGATATACAATCTTTTCACCAGAACGTAGGGATGAATCAACAACCATAGTAATATCCAACTCTTGTGGAATGTGATAAGGTCTGCCATCTTCCAAAGTTCCTGGAAATGATTCAGGAGGGGGGTAACCGTTTCGCCGGTTCAATTCAATTTCCCCCACGGAAGGCTCTACAGGACCAATAAAATTACTATCAATCAAAAGAATTTTTGGTATTTTTACAAATTTCCCTCTTATAAATCGCTTGCCGCTCACATCAATACCTGATAACTCACGCATTATAAGATCATTTAATGACGGCTGATCATAAAATTGCTCTGTTTTGCTGATAAAATTAACATTTAACCACCAACGCGTTGTTACCAATCCTGGATAGCGTATTGTGAACGAAAAAAGATCGAGCAAACCACAGGAGAACAAGCTTTCATCGTCTATACTCCTGGTATAATGTAGAAAAGCCTTATTTAAGTCATCAAAAAAAGCGAAAAAATCTTTCTCTTTCGAACCTCTTTTTACCAAATCTGTATAAAAATCTTTAACATTACATACGCCATTGAGCGGCACTGAGGAATACTGCTGAATAAGACCCTGTAGGTTCGCTAATATAGATTTGTCGTACGTTTTAGTGGCACAGTTCTGTGGATAGTTCATAATGTAGGAACGCCATGATGGCAACGCAATAAAAGCTTGCATGCCGACAGAAAAATAGCAAGTATAGTATGCCCCGGCAAAATTCACCGGCCAGTTAACTTCAACTTCACGCTTTTCGCTACTGTACAAGTGTTGTGCATTGAACATCATCACGATTAGAACGTACACTGCTCGTTGCTGCCTCATATATTATATCCCAAGCAATGTTAATGATGCATGAAGATCTGGGAGTATACTCGCTCTTTCTACAGGCAATGGCTCTTGTTGTACCCTCTCATAAAATAAATTCCAATCATCACCATTTTTCATAGTGAATACTGTTGAAATATCATTCACTATAGGACATGGCTCGTTAAGCAAATTATTACAGCAATACCACTTGTTATCATATTTTACATAAGCTATGCTGTCAGAACCATTTGACCCAACAAAACTCACTAATTGATATATGAATCCTTCCCCACCTTCCATAAGATCAGAACCGTATATCTGCTGTAAAATTTTAGGTGAACGACCACCGCCTAATGTAAGCCTAATCCACAATACTCTAGGCAGGCTTACCAACTTATTTCGATACTGTGTTGTACTCCCATCATCAAGAAATGTCACTGTTTGATCACCAAGATATTGCTGTATCGCCTGTTTCATAGAATAACCATTCACATTCGCTAATGTGAGCTGTAGTTGATCGTGTACGTATTCTCCAGATATCTCCCTCACACGATAGTAGAATATCTCGCGTAGACTACAGGGTGAAAAAAGATCAACAGTGGAGTTTCTTAAAAACAAACGGTCATCAAGCTCATACAAAAAACCCTCTGGGCTCAGTTCGTCTATCCTCATCGGTGAGTATGGATCTTTCTTTTGCATAAGTAATCTATGTAGCCATGTTGTATTCAACGAAACATCTTGTTCAGCACTCTGACTATACAAAGTCACCAGCCGCCTCAGCGCATTGAGAATATCTGTATCACATATTGCTAGGCTACACCCTTTTGGAGGATAATTCATAATATACGAACGCCATGTAGGCAGAGCAATGAGCGCCTGCAGCATTGAGGAAATGCAATAAGCATTTGACACAAGGGTAAAATTTACCGGTTTGTTAATTTCAACTTCACGCTTTTCGCTACTGTACAAGTGTTGTACATTGAACATTATCATGATAAGAGCGCATACTGCTCGTCGCATCCTCATATATCATATTCCAAGCAATGTTAATGATGCATGAAGATCATATATTTCCTCGCTCGCTTGTTGTAATACTTCATGCTGCTGAGAACGAACTGGCTCAATTCGTTCATAGAACATTAATTTAGGAAACATGGGTCCAGTAAGCTTTCCTGCTGCAAACTCTCCATATGCCTTTTTGGTAACTTCCTCACATTTTGACCTCAGATCGTCACACATATACCATTCATCTCCATATTGAACGTATGCTATTAAATGATTGAGTCCCTGCCATACAACACTTTTAAGACGATATTGTATATCTTCAACATACCTGATAACTGAAGTATCAATCCAGTCCTGCGGAACACGCAATTCTGCTGAAATTTCAGGAAGTCTTCCGGTGTCCTGATTCACATAATTCTCAGAAAAATACGCCCCTATACATAATATATCGGGAATTCGAGTAAATTTTTTTGGAAAACCAACTTGCAATTCCTTAGTGATAACGTCTTTTATAGTAACACCTGCTGCATGTCTAGCACTGATGAAAAAATCAGCCAACCACAATATAATATTAGATTCAGGATCCCCCCTTTTGCTCAAGCCACCTTTCTCATAGCGCTGTAAACTAAACCGCATAGGACCAAATAATCCACAATCCTGTCTCTTCGTTATACCTCCTAAAAATTTATCTTCCAAAGTTCGTATAAAATGATCAGCTTCATCAGTTAGGCGACCTGTAATAATGGTGTTTTGTACAAAACATACTTCCAGCATAGCAAGATTAATCCTATAATTTCCTTTACGTGCGTCATCAGAATATTTTTGTATCCAACCCTTGAAAGAATCTAATATTCCATGATCATAATTCATAACACCACAAACTTGTGGTGGAAAATTGATTATATAATTGCGCCATGTAGGAATAGCAATCAATGCCTGCAACACAGATGCATGATAGCAAGCATTTTTAATACGGGTAAAATTAACTGGTCTCTCAATATTAATGATTTTTTTCGGCTCACCGCAATATGAAAAATGCTGGCATCCAAGAGCCAACAGCACCATGCTACCTACAGCAAAACTTTTCATATACCGACTCCGTTATATCGATGCTCTACAACACCAAACATACCGCAATGCTCAAGACTTACGTCAATACATTGATCAAAATTTATTTCAAATAATCAGATCGCACCATCCAATAGCGCTGCAATTGTCCGGCGCTATCAGCTCCACATATCATATAATCTGCAATACGAACAATTGAGCGTGGTATCATAGTATTTTTACTCATAATATGAGTACCAATAAAATTTGATCCCTGCTCATTAGTTTGTAATAGTAAGCAACCTTCCGATGTTATCAAGAGAAAATTATCTCGTGCAATTTCGGCAACATCATAATACTGTTCTCTTTCATGAGTCCGGCTCATCATGTTAATCGGTTGCTGCCCCATTAACCCGCCAAATCGATTCACGTGCCACAATTTAACAGACTTCTTCGACAATGACATTAACGCTTTTTTTGAAGATGACATCAAACTGTCTGTGTATGTTTCAAACATACGCAGCACAGGATGACCTGAATGCGCTTTCCATGAATGTACTAATCTACTCTTCGGAGGGCTACAAATATCATACATATCAATATCATACATCATAATACTGCCGCGTTGATTACCGATGAGAGCAGTATAATGATACCAGGTGGCATCGAGCTCGGGAGAACCCTCAATTAAACAGCTCACATCACCCACGTCTTTATCAAAAGTTCGCCCAATCCAATTATTATGTCCTGATAATTGGTTATTATATTGAAGATTCTTTTGGCCTGTCTGTCTCATGGTGAGAACGTAAGCTTCACCAACCGATATCATCATGTATCGATCTTTATCAGCCGGTTCACTTGATTGTAAAATGTTCTGATTCAGCAAAGTAATGTGCTCATAAAGCGGATGACATGGCGCCGATGCCAAATATTCTTCCGCACCCTTTAATGACGTTCTATACATAGAGAACATATCGTAGCTATTTAATTTCTGTTCAAGCTCATATACCTCTATATCACCCTTGTCATAAACTGAAGCACCGCCATCACAATAGCGTACAAGGCGACAATCACGAACTTGATTCAATTTTGACAAATATATCAAACCTAAATATCGATCAACAATGATATTTATAATATCATCAGGCATACAACAAAATTTTTGCATACAATTTTTCAGCATTTGCAACATCGCTGTCGCATCAACAATAGTATACTTGGAAAGCATAATTCGATTGTGCGGCCGATGAACCTTCGATACACTACATGATGCCTGCACGCCGCTCCATAGTACCAAAACTACAATAACCTGCATCAACATATCTTCCTTCAACAGCCATACACCATGCAATTGCTACAAACATCCATTGTAACAATTGCACGTTAACTATCAAAGATATGCTGCAATAACACGTTCAGACTCACGCAACTGTTCATATTGTGCATCGGACAATGGCAATGACATAGTCTGCTCAATACCATCGGCACCGAGTATTACGGGCAAACTCAAACTTACCTGAAAAGTATCATGTAACCACGAAAGTGGTACAATAATGCGCCTTCCATAAACAAGAGCATGGCACAACTCAGCAACACATGCTGCAATACCAAAGTAAGTAGCACCCTTTTTTTCAATGATCCGATATGCTTGATCAACCACTTTACGCTCAATATCGTATAATTGATCATCCGACAATGAAAAACATTCAAGAGGAATACCACCAATCGTTACATATTGCCATGGAATAGACTGCGAATCACCATGCTCACCAAGCACAAATCCCTGCACCATAGCACTGCACATATGAAGCGCTTTGCCAACATACACACGCAGCCGTTGCGTATCAAGGTAGGTACCCGTGCCAAATATACGTGATTGCGGCAAAATGCCGGTACGCAAAAAGAGCGTCGTCATAACATCAACAGGATTCGTTACCACCATAAGGTATGCGAGTGGATTAATCGGTTGCAATTGCTCCGTAATAAACGCAACAAGTCGTGTATTTTCTTGACATATATCAAGCCGTGTTTGATGCGGTAATTGCGGTACTCCCGCAGCAATGATAATAATATCGGCATGGCGCGCTTGCGCAAACGTAACCGCGTACACCACACCGCCACCTCGAGCAAGTGGCATACTGTCGGTCAAGTCGAGCGATTGGCCCTCGCCGCGATCGGGTTGAACATCAACGAGCATGATACATGATGCTAATTGCGATCGTGCCAAAGTATATGCTATCGTTGCACCAACATTTCCTGCACCAACAATCGCTATAGACGTCTGTCGCATATTTCACCCATATTTCAACGCTGATGCTGCATAATGATGCTCGTGTATACTATAGTTCAAGTGGTGGCGTACACAGGCAATGACAATACCGATCATGCAACTACATGCTAGCAACGACGACACACCATAACTCAAAAATGGCAACCCTATTCCTTTGGTAGGCGCCATACCGGTTGCTACTGCAAGGTTCATCAATGCTTGCAACGATATTAATATCGTCTGTCCCAGAATTGTCATCGATGCCCACATATTACGCATACGAAGCGCCAATTGCACGCCGGCATAGAGTACGATTGCATACAATCCTATGACACAGCATGAACCGATTAAACCCATCTCTTCTGCTATGATAGCAAAGATAAAGTCGGTATGTTGCATCGGTAAATAAAAATATTTTTGTTGTGATTGCGCAATACCACGACCGCCCCATCCTCCTGAGCCAATTGCAATGAGCGATTGAATAATTTGAAAACCTGAACCTTGCGGATCATCCCACGGCCGCAGAAATGTCATAATGCGTTTCAGCCGATATGGCTGTATAACAATGAGCATACCAGCGATCAACGCTAATGGAATAGCCAGTAAGAAAAGGCGTACGGGATATTGATAGGTAATCAAACCGATGCAGCACACCGTTAACATCACTAATGCAGCCTGACCAAAATCTGGCTGCGAAAGAAAAACCACTGCTGCACAGGCGGCAATAAATAAGACGATTATCAAAGACCGTGCAGAGTGATGCAACATAACCCCATCTTTATCAGTAATATACGATGCAATACAAGGCACCATCAGCACCTTCATCAGCTCGCTTGGTTGTAATGCATGACCTCCCAACGAAAGCCAACGTGTTGATCCATGAATTTTAACAGCACAGGAAGAAAATATAAGTGGCACAAGTGTGATGCAAAGCGCAAGCCAGAACATTTTTCCTGCGTATGTCTGCAATATGCGCAACGGTATCATACTGACCGCAATCGCAATAACAATGCCAATCACTAGCCCCTTTGCTTGACGCTTCAAATAAAAAGCAGCATCATTTTTCTGTTCACCTGCCAAAATTGAACTTGCTTCGTAGATAAATACTAATCCAATCAACGACAACATAACGGCACTTCCAACAAACAATGCCAGAAGTTGCGCAACACGAGCTCTCTGTGATAGTATAGTCACCGTATCCTTCAGATAATATACGTAAAGCTACCATGAGCGTACCGCAGTTGCGGTGAGCGGGTCAATTATTACACCGGAAAGTATAAGGATAATCAACCGCAATGCTGACCCATTGTCTATCATATCGACAGCATAACTCACACGCATTTGCAGCATTGTTACTCATATTCGCGCCCTACAGCTCATCTTGTAGTACACTCGAAAGACTTCAGACATGGTATAAAGAATACCAATGCCAAGACAAAGATCTTTGGCATGCAAGAGATATTCACCAACTTGGCGTTTTGAATGAACGATATATTGTCGGTGCACGTCATAATAATTTTGCTGTATATAAAATTAATATCCCACTCAAAACTATCTGTACCTATACGGATAACGAAAATCCATCGCCCCACCACTGCCGAATTACTCACCTTGCATGCGCTCCCAGCAAGACTCGAGACGTGTATTATCTGATAACTGCACATTATCATATTCATGACAATGTCGATTACCTACAAACATGGAGCCTTAATCTATCACTACAAAGCATTACCCTACTACAAAAAGGTATACGTAACATTTGCCAACCAAGCACAAGTTGTCGCCCATTCTCTAAAATTGAGCAACTTCTTTTATCTCCCAATTGCACACAAGGCATCATCAACATACGATTAGAAGGATATCGAAAATTTGGAAGAGATCTCCAAACTGGGCTCATATCACTCTCGGAAAAAATAGTGCCATTCCCAAAACCAAAAACTATCGTAGCTCATTGGTATACACTAAACTTAGCGTATACACCGGAACAAGAGGTAATTTGGTGCTATCCAGGTGAGCCATTTTATAGTGCAATCACCACACAACAAGAGCAAACAATAAACTTGTTACTCGAAATGTTTGGCATCATTCCTAGTTCACTGATCATTGAATATCTTAATCAACAATATTATAACAACTTATCAGGCCATCATCTGACAGTATCTTCCTGCGGTCATTGGTGTGCCGCTGACGACGAAAAAACAATTAAAATAAGCAACATCACGGGCAGCGTATTTTGTAACATAGAATATCAACCACCAACAAAGTCCCAATACATAAAACAACTGGTGTTGTCACCAGATGCCGATAAGATTAGCGTCATTTTTTTTGACGCATCTCCCGTTATATTTCAAAGGATATATGGAGCCAGCCCATACTTCGTACCGATACAGCACCTCGTCAACAGTAATACTGAGTGCACCGATATGATATTCATGTCAACAGAAAGATGGGTAACAGCACACAAGGACGAGATTATTGCATTATACAGCTAACCATAACTATACCATGTGTTTCAATTCACACTTGGTATACCATCCACAGTCGCAAATGCATGTACTAACTGTACAAAACAATTTCCCCGATCTTGAAAATCATGGAACAGATCATAACTCGATCCACTCGGCGAAAAGAGCACAACATCATGTTCGCAAGCAGCTGTTTTGACATAGGTATAAAATGCTCCCTCAAGCGTCTCATCAGAATGTACCGTAATTCCAGCTTCTCTCGCCCATGTAGCAAGTTGCTCCGCCTCTCTGCCAAACACCACGAGATGGCGTACCTGTTGTGCAAGTGCATATATCAGCGGTTTACGATCTACTCCTTTACTGAGACCACCCAAAAAAAGCACGGGTGCTCGCTGATACTCATGGATAAGTTTTTGAACTGCAGCAAGTGTTGCCTGAGGCACCGTTGCCTTTGAATCATTAAAAAATGCAATTCCTTGCACCGTCATTATGTGCGCTAAGCGATGGTCGGGAATAGTAATATCGCCTGTTGCAATAATAGGAACGCGCATGACATCAAGCACCGCATAGGCGATTAACCAATTTTCAATAAACGATTTCGTAGCAGGAGCATCCCCACAGCACACGCTGATCATGCCATTTGATTTCATAACGACATTTTCCCGACGCCAAAAAATCAGATTATACGATAGAGGATCAAGCTCATCAATTGTTGCTCCGAACCACATCCACGCACAATTCACTCCTTGCGATAATGGCGGCAAATATGGCTTCAATGAATATGGCAACAGTGCCTGTTGACCATCAGACTGTGCTGCTATAAGATTCATTTTTGCATGAACATACGCATCAAAATTACCATGACGATCTAAGTGATTAGGATAACAATTAGTAATCACCGCAACATCTGGTCCCTGATCGATACCATATTCGAGCTGAAAACTCGATAACTCTATCACTGCCATCATATCATCCGTTGCTCCGGGGAGAAGATCAAGCAGAGGGATACCGATATTGCCGCCCATACGCACCGATATGCCCGCCGCTTTCAGCAAATGTGCTATCAATGAAGTTACGGTAGTTTTACCGATTGTTCCGGTTATAGCAACAATTTTTCCCGGCCATAATGAGCGAAATAAGTTATACTCGTTACCTATCAACAACCGTTCGCGTACCGAGCGCGGAACTGCAACTCCCGGACTTGGCAACAATGTTTCAACAGCAGCAAGAAATTGCTCCTGTTGCGTATGCACTCGCACATTATCATGTTCAAGTATGGTAACAATATCGGATGCTATGCCATGATCATCAAAAAGATGAATCGTAGCGACATATCCCTGGGTACGCAAAAATCGGATAAATGATTTTCCAACAGCCCCATATCCCCACACTCCAATACAGCTGTTCAACAGATGATGCATCATACTCTTATTATCCTTTCGAGAATCAAACATGCTTTTGATAAGTGTATCATACCAACATCAATAAATTACTTTATGCGGTCTGTTGAGTCGAGTAAGAGTGCCATATTATACTGGGTATCCTAACAACAACTCGTACCAAAACCGGAGTTCATATGCACTTCAAGAAATTCATAACGTTATTACTGTCCGCAGGTATCATGTACGCAAGCGAACAAAAGATATATGAATGTACCTTTATCGGCGCTGGCCCCTCAGGAATTATTGGCATTGGCGTCATGCTCGATGCGGGTGTTGATGCAAATGACATCCTCTGGATTGATGACGCATTCAACGTAGGTCGTATGGGTAAATGGTATCAAGAAGTTCCTGCAAACAACACCGCAAAAAAATTTATTGAATTCATCACTGCATGTAGATCGTTCACTGAGGTCAAAAGTCCGGCGATTGAACGACTCCAAACACTGAATCCCGATAAGGAATACAAATTACAATTTATTGTTGAACCGCTCCATGATATTACCAACCATTTTCTTCAAAGAATTGACAGCATTCGCGGCATGGCTGAAGAGTTGTCATTGCAAAATGACCGGTGGAACATTCGTGTCGGCAATAACTGGTATGCCAGCAAACGCGTCGTTTTAGCAATTGGCTGCCATCCAAGATCACTCGGTTACGATTGCCCGTATGAAGTACCGTTAGATAGCGCACTCACTAAAAATTCTTTACAGCAATATGTTCAACCAAGCGATACGGTAGCTGTTGTTGGTGATGCACACTCGGCGGTATTGATTATAAAATTTCTCTACGAACTCGGCACAGCACGCATCATTAATTTTTACCGGCACCCGCTCCATTATCTTGCAAAAAATTATCTTGCAAAAAATTGCGAGCTTCAAAACGAATATCTTGGCGGCGTCGCTGCCGAATGGGCACGCGAAGTGCTCGATAAGAATACACCGAGCAATATTATTCGCCTTAAAACAACACCAGAATCGCTCATCGCATGGCTCCCTCTCTGCACCAAGATTATTTATGCCGCAGGATTTGAACGAAATCCCATGCCAATTATTACCGGCATTACCATGAAAGATTATGATCCCACGACTGGCATCATTGGACCCCGTCTTTTTGGCATTGGGATCGCCTTTCCCGAGCTTGCCTACCTCGATGATCGCCGCTGCCGCTACGAAATTGGCCTTGAAAAATTCATCAATTTTGCCCAGCGCATAGTACCAGAATGGCTTCATAAATCGTTACCAGCACATCAAGAACGCGCCAATTATTATGATGACATATTCCATATTTCCTATATCAGTACCTATGCTGATTGCGGCACATCATAATACACAATTTAATTCATATTTTGATGCATATTTCGCTTGATGTAGAAAAGCCCTTGCCCAATGCTGAGAAAAATTGTGCAATTGCAATTACAAGAACCACAATTATGGTATTGTAATTATAGTTTTTTATGCAATAATTATATGATAACCGGTATGCGCCGAAAGTTTACTACAAACGGCACAATGTATTTTGAATAAGTAGGGTCAAATGAAAAAATATACGTTAATAACATCATTAATAATGTTCATGCCGCTCGCGATAAGTCCTCTGAATAATCAGGCTACTGCACAACAATTAGAGCAACGGGTATTTGACAAACAAGAAACGCCCAAGCAAAAATTGCTATTAGAAAGATTCACTGAGCGACATCCTGTCTTGCGTCCAATGTTACAACCTATTTTCCCAATAGAAAATTATGTACGCCAACATCCCGTACTTGCAACTGGAGTCACGCTCGTGACGGCCGGCCTTGTTTATTGTTATTTTGGCAGCCCTCTAGGCCTCCGTACGCCTGCTGGAACTATACCAAGACCACCGACACAGCCCTTGTCTCCATCAACATCCTCAATGACTTCATCTTTAACAACATCATCCTCCTCTTCGCCACTATCATCCTCATCATCTACATCATCTTCAATAACTTTTCACCTGCGAAAGATACTGGATTACACAACTCACTACACGCCCACTGCGGTGACAGATATAAGTAAAAGCACCAATTGGCACCTCGCATCAGTACACCAAGAACAATTTAAAAACTCGTTAGAGAAAAACTGGACAAATTTCAGACAGCAACTACAAACAGCGCTCCAAGGCTCTAATAATAATTACTTGAAAAAACTGTTTGATATTGACAATGCTGATCGTTTTTGCCATGCTATTCTTCACGGAAATTCACTCGCATTAGACGAGCTTCTTCCCTCGTTAATCAAACTAACAGAGAAAGCAAATATTTAATCTCTCTTCTTCGGATGTCTAGTTTTGTTAATATGGCGTGATTTCGTTCAAACACAGATGAGACAAAAAGGAATACGGTGAAAAAATATACCTTACTGATATCGGTAATGACACCGGCCCAGTTGACAACAAATGCTGTATAATTGCGGCTGTCGGAACAACGCACACAGAAATCACGTTTAGAAAGAGCCGCAGAGCAATACCCTGTTCTACGCCCGCTACTGCCAATAGAAAATTATGCACGCCAGTACGGCAGTGTATATTGGATCCGCGGCGCTCATCACGGCTGGCCTTGTTTACCACTTTGGCATTCGTCCTCGTATTTTGCAAACAAGCATGTCAACGCTCTCCACATTACCAAATAGTCATCTACCACAAGATCAAAAAGTTATCGAACTGCTCGGCTATATACTGGAAATATTCAGACAGTCAAGTCTGCACAATAATATTCTCACACAGTATAGGAACGCAAGCGATTTTACTGCAGCGGGTAAGCTTTTGCTAGCAACACATGATTTATATGAAATTTTCAAAAAAAATCCGATGTATATCACTAAGGTACAAGAGCTGATCCAAGAAAATCCAGATGATTTTCCTAAAAAATCCTCATCCTCTGCTTACTTGCCCATTCATACCGCTGAACATTTTCGCAGACTGATAGAAAATGATCCACAATTAGGAGTAGCTGATTTTTCGAATAAGCTTCACAAGAAGCTCACGTCGAATACTCGATAACCTCCCCACACCAATATACGTAGCCATGTATAACCATAACATGGTACGCTATGTGTAGAATCAGATAATCAAATACTAAAAAAGTTGTACTATAATGCAAAAAATATCAGCACTTCTTCTTTTTTTCTATTGCGTAGGCAGCATAAAGGCAACTCCTCCCGATAATACACCCAGCTTTGCTTCACAATTAGAGCAAACAGGAAGTACGATTGAAGGACGTTACGAACTCAATCCTCATATACTGAGCGAAACTAACACAAGCGATATCTACATAAACTGGTTTGAACTTAATAAATATCTTAATCCTCAGCATGCAATCATCACTGAAAAATTTAATATCCAACTCCGAATCCCGCACAGTAAATGGCGAGAAATTAAATATTCACAAATAGCAGGAAAAGTTTTGTTCAGCATTCTTTATATAGGCGGCGCAATTGGTACATCTCTCATACATATGATATTGCACGAAAATACTGATTCTTATGAGCAACAATATGGCAAAATAGTTTCCTACATTCTCAAGAACGCTCACGATAGAAACGTCAATGACACTCTGATCGCTAGCCTTTTTATCTCTGGCTGTTTAATAGTGCATAACTTTGCTCACACGCCCAAGAGCGCCATAAGAAGAATAAGTTCGTTTGGTGATCATGTCGTCATCGAAATTCCATTGTTAGATAAAAAAATACGCGATATGCAGGAAAAGTTCCCTTCGCTTAACAGGTGGATCAAATCAGACAATGGCATACCACAAATTCTTGATACGCCTCGTTTACCAAAAAACTGAACAACATTAGGTACACCATTGGATAAAAATATTGACGATCACACTGTATACCATGCTGTCGATGAGCAATGTGGTCATACTTTGCGTATATGCTATCAAAAAGCTCATACCGATGTGCCATAAGCATATCATACTACAAAGGCGTACTGTTGCTGCAAACCTCGTCGTCACCATGTGAGCTCGCAGACATCCCGTTAACAACGTCATCATTATTATACTTAATGCCTCATAGAGAACAACCTGATGTGAACACCACGCGCACACAAGATCGCCAATACATGCTAACGTAACGTACTGCATCGGTGCACGTCGATCAATAAGATATAATACAATAACACGCATCAACGCGTAGGGGCGATATTCACATAACAACAAGCAGCTGATATCAATAACAAAAAATAATGCTATACCATACAACATTTGCTGTACAGTTCTCCTCTGTTGAACTACACTCGAAAAAAAGTTATCTTTGTACAACGCATCCATGCCAAAACTTTCCTTCATCCTTTCTTCATTAACAATCATTATCGTACTTTGTGGCGCTTTTGGTATTGGCAGCATAATTTATCTGCTCCATACACCTTGGATCGATATTACCTCACTTCCCTTGCAACAATCGACATCTCGTCCTTCGGTTCTCCTGGATGACCAAGGTATTGAATGGGCACGATTTCAAATCGATCAGCGAGAATTAGTATCACTACGAGATATTCCGGTATCGGTTCAACATGCTTTTCTTGCTACCGAAGATCGCTCATTTTATCAACATGCCGGAATATCATGGTATGGCATTATCCGTTCATTCATTAAAAATATTATTTTAGGAAGATTCGCGCAAGGCGCAAGTACCATTACACAACAACTTGTCCGTATATTATTCTTTGATACCAAAAAAACGCTGATGCGAAAACTCAAAGAACAGCTGCTCGCCGTTGTTGTTGAGCAGCATTTTTCTAAAGACGCTATCCTTGAATCATACCTGAATCATATTTATTTTGGCTGTGGTATTTACGGCGTGGCAGCAGCCGCACAACGGTTTTGGAACAAATCGATCCAAGACATTACCATTGATGAAGCTGCTGTACTCGCCGGTATTGTTAAATCTCCCGGAAATTATTGTCCGCTCATTAACCTTGAAGGCGCACGTCAACGAAGAAATGTTGTCCTCAATTGTATGATGTCAAGTGGCTATATAACACCAGCAGATGCTCACACATTTGCGCAGCGAGAACTTAATCTTTGTCCATCATCGCAAGCTTCCTGCAAAGCACCTCACCTTTTCGATATGATCCGTGCAGACCTTGAAAAGAAATTTGGGCGACACCTGTTATATACCGGCGGACTTATCATTCAAACAACACTCAATCAAGAATTACAATCTCGTGCCGTTGAACTCGTACATAACCATATCGCCCATCTGAAACAATCAACTCATCCCGACATTGATGGCGCTCTCGTTACTATCGACAATGCATCAGGCGCTGTGAAGGCTCTCGTTGGAGGATATGATTACAAAACATCACCGTTTAATCGAGCAAAAGCATCACGACAGGTCGGATCACTCTTCAAACCACTTATTTATACCATCGCGTATGAACATGGATTATATCCTACCGATATATGTATTGATGAACCTACTACTTTTATGTCGGGCACAACAGCTTGGCAACCACGCAACGTCACCAATCGGTTTGAAGGACCTATGACACGCGCACGCGCCCTCACCAATTCTAACAATATTATTGCTGTTAAAACGTTTCTTGAAGTGGGCGCCGAGCCGGTCATTATTGCGGCACATGCCTGTGGATTTCGACAGCTGCATAGCTACCCTTCACTGGCACTCGGATGTATCGATGCAACAGTCTGTGAACTGACTGCATATTTTTCTCTCTTTACTAATCAGGGAAAGATCAACGACAATTTTTATATACAATGGATTAAAGATGCATCAGGAAAGCGAATCTGGCAACATCAGAACACTACAACACAAATTACTTCAGCAACTGCTGCCTGCATTATTCGCAGCATTCTAGCCGCTGCCATGGAGCGATGGCATCGTATCTTTCCCGAACTTCCCCATCTGCCATGCGAATCTATCGGAAAAACAGGGACGACCAATGATATTCGGAACTGTTGGTTCGCAGGATCAACACCAACCTACACCACTGTTATCTATCTTGGCCGCGATAACCATGAACCTCTCGGTGCTGCCTACGCAGTACGAACAGCATTACCACTCTGGCTCAATTATAATGCCCTCATTCCCCAACCGCAAACCTGTTTTCACGTACCACATGGATTTCATGAACACACTATGCATGGTATAACAGGACTTCCTGAAAATCGTCACTCGCCAGAAGCGATCACTCTTCTGCAAGAAATTTCGTCATCAAGTTAACAAATTGCTCAGTATCACCCTGTCGAACCATACTAAATAGATCAGGATGTGTTGCAACCATCACCGCTGCATTGGCAACTTGATGGTCATCCGCTGCCATTTCGAGCGGTACAATTAATGATTTTCTTCGAAAAAAAAGAAGCTCATGGAGCGCCCCTGCTCCAGCGCGCGTCACCACTCTATCGGCGGCACAATAATACATCGACAAATTTTCAAAAAACGCATGTGTCGCATTCGGTATGCCTTGAGCATCATATTTTCTTTTGACATATGCGGTAGCAGCATGAGAACCGGTTTGATGTATTATGTAGAGTCGTTCTCGATACTCAGATGATACATGAGCAACCCAAGCACATATTGCATGGTTTAAATAATGCGATCCCTGCGACCCTCCCAACACAACAAGAACATATTTGTCATGAGGAATACGCATTTGTTCGCGCACGCGCACCAGAGGTTTTAAATCTTTGTACATATACTTCAGCGGATAGGGCACATAATGTGCATGGGGAAACTTTGTAAAATATTGATGCGCTGCAGAAAAACAATAACGTACTTCATCAACAAACGGCATCAAAAACTTTACTGCACGCCCTGGTATGGCATTCAATTCATACACAATAACAGGAATTCTAACGATACGTGCTGCAATAACTGCTGGCAATGATATATAGCCACCCATACTCACCAATTGTGTGGCTCGACATGATTTTAAAAAACAACAGCATTGCACAATAGCACGCATCATGTCGTATATATACCACGGATATTTCCAGAAATTACGAAATGAACCACTGCGAAGTGAAAGAAACAGAATACCGTCTAATGCGGACGAGGTACGACATAATACACGATCAAGATGAAGATCATGTACAATCATATATGATGTTGCAGTATCACCTTTACTATTCTGAGCCAATGTTAACGCGGGAATAATATGGCCTCCTGATTTGCCAGCAACATATACTGTCGCAACTGTCATGATGAACCTCGAACCATCAATTGCCGCAAAAGATCTTTGAGCTGTGGATCTGTAATCTCTCCAAGTGCTTTGTGTTGGCGCTCTGTTAATTTTTTTTCGTTGACCGTTGTTGGTGTTGCTATTGTTACTGAACGCTGCTGCGCAGCACGCTTATTAATTTTTTGAGGATTATGACGCGATGACGATAACACAAAGCGAACATTCTTAACATAATTATGTCCCAAACGATTATTAATGTGTGTAATGAGTTCTTGTGCCAAGCAAAACAGTTCTTGCATCCAATGCACATCATGCACACCTAAAATAAGTGTTTCGCCACTAATACGCTCAAGACATACCTGCGTATGTAATTCTCCCATAATATCATTCCAATGACGCAACAAATAAACATGCCATGAATCCTGTTGCGCCAAACAGTCCATCAATACATCGGTCAAGCGAGTAACCATTATGAAACTCCCTCTCTTTTGTTATAATTTGTATAATGTAATATCTAATACAGGAAGTATATCACACCATTACAAAAAGCTGAGTATATTATGGAATATCAACCATTTCAGATCATCTCTCACACTGCAGACATACAACTTGCTATTCAAGGAAAAACATGGAACGAGTTACTCGAGAACGCATTACGAGGAACTTTTTGGCTAACACGACCACATATTGTACCAGGATCGCATTGTCTTGAACGCTCAGTCACCGTACATGGTACGGATCGAGAAATACTCCTCGTGCAATTTTTATCGGAATGTTTGTATTATGCTGCCATTTATCACGAAACATATACAAAGTTTCACGTAACCACTGCAACAGAAACAACTGTTCAGGGAATATTATACGGCCAGCCGATCAACACACTGGAACTTGAAATCAAAGCTGTTACCTATCACGAACTTTCCATCAGCTATCATCATAATCTGTGGCACGCACGGATTACCTATGATATTTGAAAATCTTGATATACTCTAATCGTTGATGTAACACAATCAATCTTCAACAAAGGAATATATGCCAGACATTAAATCGATCACCGATGCCCTGATCAAATTTCGCCAAGAACGAGATTGGCAACAATTTCACACACCAAAAAACATTGCAATTTCACTTGCGCTGGAAGCAGCAGAAGTGCTCGAATTATTTCAATGGAAAAACGACGATGAAGCACAAACGCTCATTCAACATAATCCTGAGCTTCTTGCCGATGAACTCGCTGATGTATTGAACTGGGTCTTACTTCTTGCACATGATGCCAATATCGATATTATGACTGCAGCACAAAAAAAGATTATCAAAAATGAGCTCAAATACCCTGTTGCAAAAGCAAAAGGAAACGCTCAAAAATATACAGAATTTAAACGGTAGACTTTCTCAAACAATATTCCCCAAATTAATCAAATGTCCCTATGAATACATTCATAGCTTCCCTATGCTCTTTAGCAGCATCTTGGATAAGTCCTCGACCCATTCCACCAATGCCCGAACCCCCCGCCACCATCATTTTTAATCAAAAAATAAATAATAATTGGGACAAAAGATGCATAACCTTTATCAACAATGACTATTTAATATGTTCAGCCGACAAAGAATTTTCACTCTATGAAATATCACGCCATCGTGCAAAATATGTAGAATCACACAAAATACTCTGTCATGATGATGATAGTGATGACCACCATGATGACGTACAACCATTCGTCAGCAGCATAGTATGCGCCCAGGAGCATCCCCACACAGACTGTTTTACGGTCATTATAGCATATAATAGCGCTGTAACGGGACCGCATTATTATAGTGGTATTAGCATATGGGATTTCCATCAAATATTTGTCCCAAAGTTAGTGATGCGGCAGCATATTAAACACCCACAAGTTGACTGGATTTCTCATCTTGTGATATCACCAACAAAGACAGAATGTGCCTTGGGCACCAACAGCGGATGTTTTTTACTCAAAGGAAATATGACTATGCGCAACACATTCTATCAACTCATTCAATACAATGATACCACTATTTCCAACTGTGATACTTTTACCTACACGTCACATGGAAAACTTCTCTATCGACGTCGCTTATCAAACAATATCAACCTATTCATTGGTATATCAAAAAAAATTCAACAGTACACCGGCATATGTAAAGACACAGCAAATATTATTCAGCAATACTTAGGCACAACAACAACAAGAACATTTTCTACCGTAGATCCATGCTACAACAGAACTTATATGCTCTCATCACCTTCTCACTCATCGTACGCCTTATTTGGCGATCCTCCATCAGAAACTGACACAGAAGAGAATAACACAGATCCAACCGATCAAGAACCTATCACTAACGAAGATGTTGTAGTTCTGTCAGCTAATGTCAATCACAATGTTCGTATTCTTAGAAATCCCTTTCCGGTCAGTAACAACCATCGTTATGTTATGACCGTTGCATATTCACCAGGTGAAAGTTATTTGGCCGGCGGTTTTTCAGATGGATCAACAGTTGTTTGGGAAACTTCCACAGGATGCACCGTTTATCAAATGAGAAACAAACTCGCCACACCGATCGTTGCACTAGCATTTTCTCCGCAACAGCGACTTGCAACATACTGTGATGACGGCCAAGTCACTATCATACCTCCCCAATCATTCAAAACTGCCATTCGTACATCATAATATTCCGTGAAAATTCAGCTGTACCGTTCTTCAGCTTCCTGTTCACACGCTTTGGTGATATAAAATCGACGTCTATCCCCCTGCTTATTCGCAGCAAAAAACATCTGATCATTGATGCGCGTGATAGAACATACGGGGAAATGATCGCTTGAACCTGGCCTGGCAACGCTTTCTTGGCTATTTAAATAGGAAAAATACTGACCACGCTTCTGCTGCAGCACGCTAAATCCCATGTTGCCCACCAGCAAAAATGTATTTGGTTCCAACTCGGTGGCATCATAATATTCAGCAGAGCGAGAGGAGCACGGTAATGTTGTATTAATGGTTCTTATATCTCCATGATTAGGATTAATAGACGACAAACATAATGACTTTGATGATACCGACAAAAATAAATTATCGTGCGTCATGATTATGCGATGTATCGCTCCTATTTGACCCGGTATAGATCGCTTTTTGCAGACAGTCCGATCTTGAGTTATGTTGTACATCATACAATCACCCCTGTTGCCACACACCGCAATTATATCGTCGCGACGAATTATATCTTCGCGATGACTATGATGACTCTTCGAAAAAATTGCTACACAAGTGGGCGCAACCAGCTCACTACCGCGAATCATAAAATTGCGAAAATTATTATCTCGTAGATCTCGCCCTTGATACCAAACTTTAAAAAAATGTATTGGAGATTGTTTATTAAGGCCTACTACGATTATGCCATCTTCCCTATTCTTCATATCCATTATGTAATTATCTAGATTAAGCTCTCCAGTACATAGACGGCTGATAATATATTGATATGCATCCGATATCATCGGGTGAGTTAATGTAATATAGTGCAATTTATTAACGTCACTTAATCGTATAGCGACCGGTCTATTGTGAGGAAAACACTTTATCAACTCATGCTGAGCTCTCGTCAGCTCACTCGACGTATCCTTTAAAGACAGAACGCAGCACTGAGTGACAATCTCGTTACACTTCGGCGGTATATCTAAAGCATATTGAACTATCTTTGACACATGCTTTGAATTCAATACGCGCTCAAAAACCTGAGCAACAACTTTTATCGTGCCCAATACATATTGATCACTGCCATGCAAAGATGCATCTTTTACCATACCAATACCATATTTCATGCCTGGCATAAGAATATATGGTTGACGATGCGAACCATAACATGTCGTTATCATCATTAACACCAAATATATACCGTAGCAATATTGCAATATCATGATATTGCCCCAGAATCCTTAGGTGATTCAAAGATCCAAAACCTATAGATATTGCCAAACCTATCTAAACCACATATCAACTGATCTGATACGCGCATCATTGAACATATTCCATCTCGGCCTTTAATCGTGCGTATATGATTGTCGGTTGCTATAGATTCCAATTTGCCTGCAGCCTGATTCAAATTATACATAGTAAATTCCTCATACACAAATAATCCTCCTCGTACATCTCCCACTACAACGCAAACGTCATCATCTTGCGTATTTACCATCATCAAATAACTTATCTTTCGTTGATCACTATGGTATTTTTTGCTCATACTAACACTTGTCGTTGCAGTAATATACATAAATTGCTTGTTTATAAAATCATCACATACCATATTCGCAATATGATGAGAAGCGTCACTACACCATGCCATCTTGTCACTTTTGCTCGTGCCATTGTCCAAGCTCAAAAGCGCCCATCCTAAGTCGCTCTTTTGATATAATTGTGACACTAAATACGGAAGACGCTCGCCATCAAAATAGTAACATAACCTATGACATATCAATGGGTTATTACTTTTAAGACCTAGCACATATTCGGATGGCTGAGGATGCATTGCCTGACGTTCAGTATCACTACACATAAACGGCTCATCAGTCTGAACTAGGTAACATTGACCAGCTTTGTAGGTAACCCCTCCACATAATCCATAATACTCGAGCATATGTTTAATAACATTATCTTGCGATACCTTCGTCGCACTCGAAATAGCCATCGTCAAAAATAATGATGCATGTAGATCGCCACCAATATCATAACGAGGCTCTGTTCGTCGTATCTCGCTGCCATACAACAGAATATTGCCACATAATAATATCGAGACAACCGACCATCGACCCATCACACACCTCTTTATCATGCTTCAATGCACCGTAACTGTAAGGTAAATCACCTACGACAGATTATACTATCATAATTTGAGCAAGTTATGATTACAAAATCTCATACGAGAACAATATTGGGAAATTGTTGTAGAATCAATCTCAAGTTATCGACCATCATAAAAATGGTACTGATAGAGGTCTCTTCTATCATGACCAACTACAAATAATGTATCATCAGGAAGCGTTAGCATCGATAGTACGGTATTTTGTATAAAATTATGCTTGTTGTCGACACGAAGTACAGCTACCGGTTCACCCTGTTCAGCTTCCATGCAATACATCAAAAGACCATTCTTTTTTGTAGAAACCAGAAAACGATTGAGGGATAATTCTCCAGCGCACACTATATCATTTTCTGTTCGCCGTATGCTTCCAGCAAATTGAAATTTATTATCTATATCCCATCGATACACCGAATCGACTGACTGTGAGATAAGAAATTTTCTGCAGTGCGACATAATAAGCTGTTGAATGCTACAAGTGTGATCTAACCTGCAAGTTACCATTTGCATCGTTTGTTGTTGATTATTACGCTGAAGTTTAAATATTTCAACCATGCCGGATATATGTCCACATGCAAGTTGTACCTGATGATTGATGGTAGGTAAAAAAATCATAGTCTCAACGGACCTATCCGAACGACTAATAGGAAATTCTCTCGCAGTTGACATACAGGTTACTGAAATATTACCATACTGAGGACATGAATCTGCCATAAAATATCCATCATCGCTCACCGCACTACAACCTGTTGTACCTACCAAAGCGACTGCTCTGCCGCCTGTCCATATGACTGCTTCACCTCCCGCGGTATGACCGCGTATTACTTTTAATTTTTGTTCTTTCAAGTCATCTTTGGTAAAAATCTGTACACCAAAATCTCGCAGGTTAACTCCGACCGACGACTCACTGGTATAAAATAATGATGTTATGCTGCCGTCCCAGGATGTATTTGTAGACCAAAGTCTCCTGCAACTCTTTTCAACAATATGAGCTGACAGAAAAAATCCAAGCGTCAAGTTAACCAGATCTTTTGGTAGTAAAAGACTAAGTTCTGTTGCAGCAGTGCTTTTCAACATTTTATGATAACTTTCAGTTTTATCATCAGTTTCTCTGCAAACTGTTGATTTCTTACTCAACCATGATCTCACAACATTAATCTTTTGGGACCACGCACCCGAACACTGCAACGAAATACTCAACACCACAACACTGAAAAAATTAACTCTATTTGACACGATTCATCCAAAAAACAATTCAAAAACAATGCTTCATTTTAGTATGAATACTTACCAAAAAAAATCAACCGTCGCACAACGAAGACACTTTTGAGTTTATTTTGTCGACGTATTATATCAGCAACTTAACGACAATGCCAAAGTCCAGCATTTGTTTGCTCAATGCGTCCATCAATTTGTAAATCCCACAATTGTTGATGCAGCTGTTGCTCGTCACCATTGACCAGCGACAATAATTCATCAAACGAGCGTGGCGTGCGACACGCCTCCTCAAGCACGCTTTGCTGCTTGGGAGCATTCGAAATTACAACATCTCGCTGCACCGTGTTGCATCCCATCAATGCCCGCACATCATCAATCGAAGTAATCGGCGTTGCGCCATCACGCAACAATTTATGACAACCGACGCTTAATGGATCGGTAATATGTCCCGGAACAACACCAACCTCGCGCCCCTCTGCAAGCGCCTGTAGTGCAGTAATCAATGCACCACTTTTTGCGGCAGCTTGCACCACAATTGATGCTCGAGTCAGCCCCGATATGACACGATTTCTTGCAGGAAAATTACCGGCTATCGGGCTCATCGTTAATGGAAATGGGCTTATTACCGCACCACCAGATTCTGCAATACGCGTAAATAGCGCTACATGTTCGCGTGGATATGGTCGCAATAACCCTGAACCCAAAACAGCAACGGTCATACCGCCACCCTTCAGTGTTTCTTGATGCACACATGCATCGATGCCCCGTGCGCCACCGCTGACAACCACCCACTGCTCTGCAATAATTGATGGCACTAATAGTTCTACCGCAGCGCGGCCATACGCATTTGCAGCACGCGAACCGATCATTGCAATCGATGATTGCGCCATAACGTCAACCGATCCTTGGACGTACAGAACTGGCGGTGGCATATGAATGGCCCGCAAATAATCGGGGTACGTTGGCGATGCCATAGTAACAACCGTTATGCCATATTTTTTAGCACAAACCAATTCTTGTTCAAGGAGGTTTTTATCTCGTAAACCCGATACTAACAACGTAGCTTGATGACGTGGAACACCAACATTGATGAACGCCATTTCATCAGCACCATATATTTCCGCATCCGAAAAATCCTTCAGACGCTTGATAACGGCCGGACCAATATTTGGTATCAATGAAATATGTAACAGCGTCTCATCGCTCACGCAGCAGGACCTCCTGCACCTTGATTTGATGTTGGCGTATCTGCGGCAGGCGCCAACGGCGTACCATCTTCATCAGCTGTACCAGGAATCACCACCAATCCTGCCAATACTTGATGCTCATTCAAGCGAATCAAACGCACACCTTTCGCTTGACGACCCATGGTACGTATCTCACTCGATGACAATCGAATCAATGTTCCTGCCTGGTCAATTAACAATACATGTGAAGTATCATTTACTGCGGTGAGTCCAATCACTTCACCGTTACGTCCATCAGTTGGTATAGTCAATACACCCTGACCACCACGATGTGCAAGGCGAAAATCACCGACACGCACCCGCTTGCCATACCCGTGCACCGTGGCAACTAAAAGATCCTGATCCTCGGAAGCAAACACTTGCATTCCTGCTACACGATCACCGCCAAGAAGACGTACACCAATTACGCCACCCGCATGACGACCCATCGGACGAACCTCCGTTTCTTTGAAACGAATACCCTTACCTTTTTGCGTTGCAAGTATCACAAAATCTTCACCCGAACTCAATCCACAAAATGCTAAACGATCGTCATCTTGCAACGTAATACCGCGAATACCGGTCGATCGAATCTTCGTAAACAGATGCGCTTCAATCCGCTTAATCGTGCCACCTTCGGTCACCATCAACAGGAATTTGCCGCTCAAATCGCGCGCACACAACAATTTAACAACAATTTCACCCGGTTGCAGCTCAAGCAGATTCACGACCGCACGCCCTTTTGCAGTACGAGATGCTTCGGGAATTTGAAACACGGAAAGTCCGTAAACCCGTCCAAAATTGGTAAAGAAAAGAAGCTCATCATGATTGCGTGTTGCAAATATATCCTCAACAATATCATCAGATTCTTCGAGACTACCGATACCGATCTTGCCCCTTCCACCACGATGCTGCACACCATACACATCAAGCGACACACGCTTAATATAACCCTTGCGCGTTAAGGTCACGACCACTTCATCATCAGCAATCAAGTCAGCATCTTCAATGGCGTCAATCGGACCCACAATTCTGGTGCGACGCTCATCGCCATATTGCTCCCTAATTGCCTGTAATTCTTGCATCATCACCTCACGAAGACGAGATTTTTCCGCAAGAATTTTTTCAAGCTCTTTCATAAGCTCGCGAACTTCTATCAGTTCAGCAAATATTTTCTGCTGCTCTAAGCCCGTTAGTCGCTGCAATTTCATATCAAGAATTGCAAACGCCTGAGCCTCGCTGAGTGTAAAGCGCTCATGAAGTGCAACAATAGCTTCCTTGGGATCACGCGCGGCTTTAATCAAAGCAACAACCTCATCGAGATGTTCCAACGCCTTACTTAACCCCATCAAGATATGTTCACGATCACGCGCTTTTCTTAAATCATATTGCGTACGACGAACAATCACTGTTTCACGGTGATTCAAGAATTCTTGCAATAGTTGACGCACATTCATAACCAACGGTCGGTTATCAAGCAAACCGAGCATGAGGATGCCAACTGTTGTTTGCAAAGAGGTCAATTTGTACAGCTGATTCAAAATAATTTCAGGAGACTCGCCCCGTTTGATATGTAAGACAACACGAATACCATGGCGATCAGATTCATCACGAATATCGGTAATACCTTCAACCAATTTTTCTTTAACTAACTCAGCAATCTTCACCACCAATTCTGCCTTAACAACCTGATAGGGCAATTCGGTAATAATTAATGATGATCCTTTTTTTGTTTCAACAACTTCAACAATGCCACGCAAAACCAAACTGCCTCGCCCCGTTGTGTAAGCCTTTACAATTCCCGAACGCCCACAAATAACGCCACCTGTTGGAAAATCGGGACCAGGGAGAATCGCAAACAAAGCCTCATCGGAAATCTGTTCGTTGTCTAACAACGCACAACAAGCGTCAATCACCTCAGTCATGTTATGTGGCGGTATCGACGTTGCCATGCCAACTGCAATTCCGGACGTTCCGTTTACCAGCAAATGAGGAATTCTGCTCGGCAATACTGTTGGTTCGACAGTCGACTCATCAAAGTTAGGAGTAAAACTGACCGTTTCTTTATCGAGATCTGCCAATAGTTCCTGCGCAATACGCTGCATACGCACCTCAGTATATCGCATAGCAGCTGCAGCATCACCATCAACCGAACCCCAGTTTCCTTGACCATCAAGCAGTGGATATCGTTTAGCAAAATCTTGCACCATACCAACCATAACTTGATATAAAGCCTGATCGCCATGCGGGTGATATTTACCCATCACATCACCGACGACACGCGCCGACTTGTGATATGGCTTATTGAAGTGAAATCCTAATTGATGCATAGCATAGAGAATTCGACGATGAACCGGCTTGAGACCATCACGGACGTCAGGCAACGCTCGGCTCACAATAACCGACATTGCATACTCAAGAAATGACTGCTGCAGTTCCTCTTCAATAAGCACAGGGTTAATTCGCTGGGTAGATAATTGTTGCTTCATACAATCCTTAGGTTAATGTATGATATATAAAATTTTATGATCCCAGTATACCATGAATTTCTTCAGGACGCATGCTCCATAATGCACAACATTCAACAATTAGGGTATACTAATATAAAATTCATTATTTCTTCTGGCCGGGAACTATCATATGAGTCGTCGCTCCATTGACACCAAAAAATTTTTACCACAACATATCCGTAATTTTTCCGTTATTGCACATATCGATCATGGAAAATCGACCTTATGTGATCGACTTCTTGAATACACTGGTACGCTCTCATCACATGAACGTCATGAACAGTTTCTCGACAAATTGCAAGTTGAAAAGGAACGTGGCATCACCGTCAAAGCACAAACAGCATCTATGATCTACAGCTTTGAGGGACAAGAATACCTTCTCAATCTCATCGACACCCCCGGCCACGTCGATTTTAGTTATGAAGTGTCCCGATCACTGTATGCATGCCAAGGAGCATTGCTGCTCGTCGATGCAACACAGGGGGTTCAGGCACAGACAATGGCACATTTTTATCAAGCCTTCGATCAAGACCTGACAATCATTCCTATTATTAACAAAATCGATATGGCAGCAGCAGATCCTGAACGCGTCATGCTCGAGCTCGAAAAATTGTTCGACTTCGATCCCACCTCAGTCATTCTTGCCTCCGGCAAATCGGGCATCGGCATCGATGAGATCCTTGCTGCAATTATACACAGAATACCGCCACCGCCCGCACATCCCGAAAAAGAATTTCGCGCGTTGTTGTTTGATTCTTGGTACAACGAATATAAAGGCGTTGTCTGTCTCATTGCTGTTATTGACGGCAAAGTTGAACGTGGTACTAACATCCGTCTTGCACAAAGTAGTGTAACTTATGAAGTACTCGAGCTTGGTATTATGTACCCTGAAGAAACACCAACCGAAAGCCTCTGCGCAGGGCAGGTCGGTTATATTATCACCGGCATGAAAACTGTCCGCGAAGCACGCGTCGGTGATACGGTGCACGAAGCACGCAGTAAAGTTGTACTCTTTCCCGGTTTTAAGCCAGCAAAGCCGATGGTTTTCGCTGGTATTTACCCGATTGAAAGCACCGATTTTGAGCTGCTCCGTGATGCCATTGAAAAAATGCTGCTCAACGATGCGAGCGTTACTGTTGAAAAGAAAAGCTCAGTTGCACTTGGCCTCGGATTTCGCTGCGGATTTTTGGGTCTCTTGCACATGGATGTTTTTAAACAACGACTCGAACAAGAATATCATCTCTCCGTCATTGCAACCGCACCCAGCGTTCGCTACAAAATTGTACTCACTTCAGAAGAGCAGATCGAGGTTGAACAGCCATCAGATTTTCCTGAAGCAAATCTCATTAAAGAGATTCTCGAACCGGTTATCAAAGCAACGATTATTCTTCCGAAGACCTATCTTGGCACCATCATGGAACTTTGCCAAGAACGTCGCGGTACGCAAGACGCAATGACCTACCTCACCGAAGATCGCCTCGTTTTAACCTACCTTCTTCCGCTCAATGAAGTTGCTTCAGATTTTTATGATCAACTCAAATCGCTCAGTTCCGGGTATGCAAGTTTTGATTATGAAGAAGCTGGATATCATGCAGCAGATCTCGTCAAAATGGATATTCTGCTGAACGGTGCACCGGTCGACGCACTTTCAACAATTGTTCATCGTGAACATGCAACACGCATTGGAAGATCATTGGTTGACAAACTTCGTTCCGTCATTCCGCGACAACAATTTGTTGTTGCCATTCAAGCAGCTATTGGTGCTAAAATTATTGCACGAGAAACAATTAGCGCGTATCGTAAAGATGTGATTGCAAAATGCTACGGCGGTGACATTACTCGAAAGAAAAAACTTCTTGAAAAACAAAAAGAAGGTAAAAAGCGACTCAAAACCGTTGGTTCGGTAGAAGTTCCACCTGAGGCATTCTTGTCGATTTTGAAAAAAGATTAAGTGTTGCGCAAACTATTATGAAGGAGGCGTATGAGTTCTAAGAATATCATGAACGGACATATATTCTTATTTTATGCTTTCGATGTCGGCGAAGAAATTAACCTCGAACAGGTTGTTCAACATCATCATGTTACCCCTCGCTCACGGCCACTCCCTCCTTATTTTAAGAATTATCATACTCCCCTCTCAGTTGACCTCGTCGGGACGGCGCCACATTGTGAAGAGATCAAACTGCACAACTTTGGCGTCATCAGTTTACGATATCGTATTCCTTTTAGCACAACGCTTGATGATCTGCGCACAACCGTCATGGCAAAAGATGAAGAATATATGGAACATAGTCTACGCGATGCAGGAGTATTATTTTCACGGATTGAATCTAACATTAAACAAGCACGCTTCTTTCATGTCCGTAATGCCTATGTACTGATACAAATTGCATCACTACCCCATAACAACGGCATCGAGGACGTCAAACGAGAACATGGTGACAATATCGCTTCGCTTCTCCGCTTCGAAAAGGAAACATTATCTGAGCATCAAAAAAATGAGATCATTGCTGGTGCATTCAGTTATTATCAAAAAGATCTCGTTATTATCGACATTGATGCTGCATTTATTTGCGATGATGAATATGAAGAAGTGCTCGATCTTTTCGAATTTGCTAATGTACAGCATCTTGAATTGCAATACTTTGATCGCGTATTAGATACACAACTCAGCATCGCCTACGATCAAGAAAAAAAGTCTCCGCCATTCACCGCATACCTTCCCTTTATCGGTGGCATGGTAAGCGATCCTGTTGGTGAACTTAATAAGCTGAAAGTTGATATTTCGGTCATTACCGATCGCCTCGAAACAAGCATCAAATTGACCGGTGAAGCATATTTTTCGATACTCTACCAATTATTGTCACAAAAGCTCGACCTAGAAAATTGGAAAGCATCGATCAATCGCAAGCTCGCTATCATCGAAGATATTGGCAGTATTTACCAACACAAATTAGAAGTCATCCGCGAAGACCTGCTCACCTGCTCAATTATCGTGCTCATCATGCTCGAAATATTGATGGGACTAACACGATAGCAGCATTAGTAAATGGCATTGACCTCAGGGCAACGCAGCAAGCTGCAGGGAATTGGACCGAAGAGATTAAAACTGTCCGAAGTATTGTATTAATGGTACGTTATAATAACCTATTTATATCTCTGCATGAATGATTAATATGAGTAATCGATCATTACTTACCTTGTGGCAACAATATGCTCTCTGTATTACACTTGGCATAACCATCTCATCATCAGCTAGTAATACATCATTGCTGACATACAGTCAGCGGCGACTCATGTTGTCATGTTATCAGCAGCGCTACACTCAACAACAGATTCCATTACTATTGCACTTGTATCAAGGAACAAAAAATATCCTCAGCAACAGATATGTGCAGGCTGGGCTCGCAATGGCAGGCGCCGGCGCTCTCGCGTACATGATCCATCATACCGCACGCTCATATCTGCAAAATACTGTGCAATCGTACCGCCTAGGGTCATCACACGCCGTATTTAATCATGTACCACAAATACGAGAGCAACGAACTCTTTCTACACTAACCGAAACAGAGCTCGCTCACTATCGAACACATGTTGTGGAGCAATTATATCCCCCCGCCATAACCGACGTTATTGTTGATCACACGAGATGCCTCGATGTGGACCATGCCACAACACAAGAAGCAACACTAGTCGCACAAAGAACCAATATAAAGAACATTTTAGAAAATTGCTGTAGGTTGCCTATGGATGTAGGAAACATGGTCGTTGACTATATGGCAGATTGGCATCAATCGGCAGTTGGTCTTGCTCCGCAATGGGTAACCGACCCAGATCGGCCACATCAAAGACTCCGTGCATTAGCACCAATCGATAGTACTCGATTTGCTTTTGCTACTCAAGAAAAACATACATTTCCCTGCTTTAAGTATGTATATAATATCAACCAAAAAAGTTGTCATCTCATAGATCGTTCTTCCTCATATTTCTCTCGTAGGCTCCATAAGAATCTTATCCACTTTTGGAAATTCGGAGTAGTAGGAGGATTAGGAGCAGAACCACGCTGTGGAGTAGTAAACTCAGCCTGTCCAATACATTTAAAAGTAATGCCGGGATCTCAAAGTCGCTATCACACAGTCAATTTCGACACCAGTTATCGAATGCAAGATTTTCTGATTGATGATGACATTATAATATCATTATATAGCGGCACAGATGAATTGGATTTCATAAATCCCACAACAGGCCATATACAAGAAACAATTCATTTACCAAACAATACAGTTAATTTTGTTGCGATACCTGCACATCGCAAAGTTGCACTCATAAAACGATACCGCTCATCATCAAAAGGAATCATAATCTTAGACATTAACTCTCATCAATTCTCGACGCTCACCACAATGCCCGGTTCAGATTCAAAATTTGTCGCACTCTCCGCATTTCCTGATGGAAGACTCATTGTAGCTACCGAAAATGATATTGCTATCTGGGACATCACAAGAAAGACTACTCTGGCAACTATCACACGATTAACCAAGTCATCTAAAATGCTTGATAGACACCTAGCCGCGCTCAGTAACAGTAAATTTATTGAAGCGTTTCCAAATGGACAAATTAATATCTATGAAAACTACATATATCCCACCTAAAATAGATTGCCGGGTATATTTCTTGAAAGATAAACAAACCTGTTGCTACTCTCATAAAAGATTGGAAATTAACAACCAAGTTACTTGATGGAGCGTTGTGGAATATCCATTGTATGGACGGCTGGATTATCGGCTGAAGCGCATTTTTAAAAAATTAGGCATTATCATTGTTACATCACCTCTCGTAGCCCTGGTAGTCGCTTGTTTTGTTTGGATCGCAAGAACAATTTTAAGAAAACCGATGCTCCCCTTTTTTCCACTGTGGTGTGCAACGGTAGCAGTTGAATGTTTTATTTTTATTGCCAAGTATCCGCTTGGACCATACATATGGCTTACCGATGAAGGTCTGTACGTTGCAAAAGGAAACGACCGCATTTTGATCTCCTGGACAGATGTGCGCAATGTTGCAGAATATCTGCATAATGGCCAACGCGGCATTCGTCTCACCTTCGATGACGTACAATTGTGGGAGATAAGGAGAGGCATTAGTGTATCGAGAGGAAGTTTTCATTTTGATTACTGTTACGATATTACGCCACGATGTAATGCGAAATACTGGAGAGAAGAAGAGCCTCCCGATTATGATAGTACTTATGAAGAGGAATGTGAATGTGCATCATACACAGAACATATAAGGACCGGCATGCCACATTATCTCTTTATTCCTGACATTTTTTCTGCCAAACTTAGCGACATTTACCAGCGTATGCAGAATTTACTGAAAAATTTTCAAAGCACCTGACTTATGCAACAAACATTCACCTACGCACAGAGCGGATGAGCTCATCAAATACCTCATCCCTTTATAATCAATGCGCCACTATGGTATATCTTTTCAAGGCATACCTATCTTGTTTGTCACTAAAGGGCAATCATAATGCATATTTATGGAAAATATTTCATTGCAATATTACATCTGCCACTACTACACACAAGTGAAATCTGCATGTTAGAACATCAGCTTGAAACATTCCACACCACTCACCCTAACTATGCAACCAACGATGAATTTCTACAGTATTTACAAAGAAATACTCTCAGCAATTTTCCAAACAACCAAAAGACTGCTTTCAGCTTCGATAATGATAATCAACTCAGTAAAGAAGGAGCAAAAGCAGCCACACAAGTACTCAACGCTTTAGAAGAAATCGCTCAATATTTTAACTTACAACTCAACTCATATAATCCTTTGGAGTCTTCTAAATTCCTAACTTCACCGCAAAAACACCCTTATATGACCTTAAGTTTTAGAGATGAACATAATGTCTTAGGCCCTTATCTAGATCTATTCACTCCTGATACACCATTCCATCAAAACCTCAACTACCTTGACAGTAATGTACGAAAAATGCTAAAAAATCCCGCGCGGATCAATGAAACCGATATTCCTCCTCGCAATCAAGAATATCTTCAGGGAATGACCAACTTATATAAAATACACTTAATGCCATTCAAAGATGACATCCCCATTGTATTGTTTATGCTGATTTGCGAACTAATCAAACGACATGATCTATGGACTTACATTGGTCGGACTTTCATTATTCAACACAATTTTAGCATCGCAATAAAATTCAACATCACAGAACCTGAGAAAGGTCAAAGGGACAGATCTAGACAAGTTGGAAATATACCTACAATAGTCATCTATGTCGAAAATGGGATAAGTGCCGCTCAAAAAGTTCTCAATTCAATTTATAATCTTTTTCGCAACCGTCCCGGAACAGACATAACTCCTCGATGGAATAAGCGTATAACTTCACTCATATTTTGGGCACAGGGCGATGGTGACGTCAAAGCTAACGAAGATTTATACCATCTTTTTTCTGAAGATCGTATCTGTTATCGTGCCGATTTAACGGGCAAGATCGTTGACTATTACCTCAAAAATCCCGAACATTCATCAATATAATCACGCAACTACACTCACTTGCACAGAGCGGATGAGCTCATCAAATACCTCATCCCTTTATAATCAATGCGCCACCATGGTATATGTTTTCAAGGCATACCTATCTTGTTTGTCACTAAAGGACAATCAGAATGCACATTTATGGAAAATATTTCATTGCAATATTACATCTGCCATTACTACACACAAGTGAAATCTGCATGTTAGAACATCAGCTTGAAACATTCAATACTATGTCATTAGAAATCCCATTATGGGAAACTATACCTGATAGATTGATTTCTTTAAAAAATTTTTCAGAAAATTTTCCAAAAGATCAAAGGGTTGCTTTTAATACAGATGACATACTCCTTGCAACTCTCGTTATCACAGCATTACAACGCTTAGGGACTTATTTCTATCTAAAACTACGGAGTACAAATTTCAGTGACGTCCACCAAACAAACCATATACTTATCTACGAAAAAAGCATAGCTCTCAGCATAACTAGTTGGCCTAGTACACGTGATGATACAGGGCGTGAAATCGCAACAATTGATAGTATTGGAAGAAAAGATTTTTCGATAATACTATCTCAAAAACCTATTCCCACCAATCACCTCTTTTTAGAGAGCGCAAACAAACGTCTACATAAGATGTCGCTCAATTACGCTATTTATCTCATGCCCTTTAAAAACGACATTCCAATTATTATGTTTTTACTCATTGCTGCATTAGAAGACGATAAAAATCTCCGTGAAAGCATTTACCGTATAGAAATTTGCATTCACGAACCTGACAACAGCATGCGTAACAAAAAATCGCCGCTACCAACAATTGCATTATATGTTGCTAACGAAAACGGTGCCGCACAAAGATTACTCGATACTCTCTGCAAGCTTTTTCATAAATTTTCCGGCATTGGCATTGCACCAGCATGGAGCAAAAAAGTCAATTCACTTATATTTTGGACACAAGGCCCTCTCGAAGACAAAGACAACCCCTCGAGGCAATATTTATTTGCGCCTGACCGCGTTTGCTATCGCGCTGATTTAACTGGCAAAAAAGTTGATTATCATCTTAAGCTTACAGCATGTGCATCAAAATAGCCTACGCAACAACACTCACTTGCGCGGGGCGCAGGAGCTCATCAAATACCTCATCCCTTTATAATCAATGCGCCACCATGGTATATGTTTTCAAGGCATACCTATCTTGTTTGTCACTAAAGGGCAATCATAATGCACATTTATGGAAAATATTTCATTGCAATATTACATCTGCCATTACTACACACAAGTGAAATCTGCATGTTAGAACATCAGCTTGAAATGCTCAATACTATGTCAGAGCTATACCACCGTAGAGAAAAGTTTTTAATTTCCTTAAAAAAAGATCTAGCACCTTTTCCCGATAATCAGAAAATCGCTTTTACAGGAATCGATGATAATCACACACAAGAATCTACTGAAATGATTATTATTGCACTACAACATGTAGGATTGTTTTTTCGCCTAACACTAATAATCCCAAAAAATGATGATCCCTATCGCCAGATTCTTACTTATCAACCAAATTCTCTGCAGCACGAACATGCATGGCCGATTCTTGATGATAAAGTAGCTCACAGGGCTCCATCAGAAATACTAGGTGAATTCTCATCTATCGTACGATCTCAAAAGCCTATCCCTCGCAACCAGTCCTTTAGTGATCAAAACAAAGACAAACTTCGCGAAATGGTACTGAGCTACACTATCTATCTCATGCCATTTAAAAATGACATTCCGATCATCATGTTTTTACTCATCGAAGCACTCCAGAAAGATAACAATTTCCGCAATAACATCTACAAGATCGAATTTTGTATTCACGAACCCGAACAAAGTATACACAATAAAGAGCTCCTACTGCCAACAATTGCCTTATATATCGCTGCCAAAGAAGGAGCGGCACAAGCATCGCTCAATAAGCTCTGTTCCATCTTTCGTGATTTTTCAGGCATTAACGTCGCGCCAGCATGGAGTGAACGGGTTAATTCACTCATATTTTGGTCGCAAGGACCTCAGGAGAGCAAAAGTTTTCTAAAAAACAAATATCTATTTGAACCGGGTACACCTGAAGGCAAAGACCGTGTTTGCTATCGCGATGATTTAACCG
>Ga0206970_10001_pt1 | contig 119119 bp, 104 predicted proteins | sample Alteio_BWOrgHeat_88_FD_152964 | JGI IMG/M metagenome (GOLD analysis project Ga0206970, IMG submission 152964) | Enriched cells from forest soil in Barre Woods Harvard Forest LTER site, Petersham, Massachusetts, United States -... | ecosystem: Environmental > Terrestrial > Soil > Temperate forest... | reverse complement strand
TGCTTCTTACTATTTTCACCTTTTAATAATAACTCTCTAATAATGATATTATAACCAAGCTTCTTAATTTCTGATTCCAAGCAGAGATTAAGCGGCCCTGCTTGATACCATTGTTGAGGAGATATAAGCGGTTGTCGATCTTTTTGACGAAATTCGTTAGCCCCTCCAAGCGTTGTTCCATTGTCTCTGAAACTTGCGTATTCTGACGTTAATTTCATGTCAGTGAATATTTTTGCATCTTCTTTTGAGATTGTGAGGTATTTTTTCAACTGCGCTGACGACAGTTGTGTTATTGCAATTATAAGATGATGGATTACCTCATCATCCAATCGAGGCATATTTTTTGAATCGAGAACAATAATTTGAAGTTTGTTGTCACTCTTACTGAAAATGATGCTAAGCCAGTGAGCATGCTTTTCTCGCCCAGATGACTTTAAATCTTGTTCGCTAACTGTCACACCTGCATGGTATATAATGACACTGACAAAATTAACCGCTTTGCGCGAACTGATGATAGCAAATTTTTCCCCTAAATAGTCTTTTTGGTCTCTAAAATTCCCTATAATACCCTCATTCCATTCAACAAAATTATGATATTGGCGCTTGATATCTTTAATAAGTATCGTAAGTCCATTTGTTTCCAACCAGTCGCCATTCCAAGCTGCCAGACTTGGCGCAACATATCGCTGTAACATTGAGTAATCATTGCCTGGAAAATATTTCTGTAACTCTCTCAGCCACATCTGTTCTTTGTTGTCAGGATTTGCAGCTTTTTGGGGATCTTCTCTTTGAGCTTTTTGGAGATTTTTAATAAGTGTACGCCACAACCCATCTGCCTGTTTATTGCTCAGAATAATGCGTATCATTGCAACACCAAATAAATCATTGACATATTTAAAATTAAGTAAGTTTGATAAGTCATTACCTTTTGTATCAAGAAGATAATTAACCACTGTTTGTGCGTGCGCGATTGCATGGTAACCACAACTCGCCTGGCCACCTCCCAGTTGTCCGTTCGGCATTTTGCTCAGAAGGATTTTATAGCTTTCCAAGCCAAGAAAATAGTCTTTAAAAATTTTAATAAATTGCGCATGACTGCCTGCTGGAAATCCATCTGCAAGTAGTTTTTGTGCAGTTGCTAACGATGAAGAGATAATATCGCCACAAACAAATTCCTGCCAAACAACAATCGGCTGAACTATCTCCACCGTTATCCCAAGCGGAGTTTCGTTTTCTTTGAAAATAACGCTCGGATGGCTCGCTGTTGTTCCCGTCGGCGCAAGAATATTGATGCCATGAGTTAAGCAAGGAATTTTGCTCCAATCGATGGCACGTACTTTTTGTTCTGCTTGATGTCGTTGCTGTGCAAGTGTATCAAGTTGAGACGATAACAACGCAAGCTCTGCAGATATACATGAACGAAATAGGCTAAATATCATCAATAAAGTTATGATAAAGTGCCTTATAATATATAACTTGTATAGCACGATAAATTCCATTTCATTTTTGGCATAACTCAATTACACTGAAATTGTTTTCAATATAAATACTGTCACACGTTGACAAAACAAAAATCAAGATTAAGGAGATGAGCGTGAGTATATTTGCTGGTACCGCATTGTGGGCATTAATCGGTCAATCAGATGGCGTAACATGGGGCGTGTTAATCGCATTGTTGTGCATGTCGATTGCCTGTTGGACTGTTGCGTTGTATAAATTGACGATGTTACGTAAATACCGTCGCGACATCAACGCAATCAAACATCGATTAGAACAGATCACGATACAGCAAGAATTACCAGCAACCGTTGTTGCCTCAGAAAAAACTATTGTTAGCTCACTGTGCACTCGCTTGACGGTGCTCGTTCGTGAGCAATTGTCAGTTGAACAGATATCATACCAAATTGTATTACTCTGCGATGAAATTTTGGTAGAACAAGAATCGGGCAATGCGGTACTCAAGGCCACTGTTGAAGCAGCGCCATTGCTCGGTCTACTAGGAACGATTTGGGGGTTAATTCATTCATTTATGCGCATTAGCCAAGAAAAGATGGCCGATATTATCACCGTTGCACCCGGCATCGCTGAAGCACTCATCACAACACTGATGGGCCTTTTGGTTGCCATTCCAGCATTAATTTTGTTTCATCTGGTACATCGCCAACTACAATTGCTCGAGCATGAAATTGGGTTACTAGCACAATCTGCTGAGCAAGTTGTTGTACGTGTCAGAAATCACCTGCAAGAGGTATAAGTCATGATGCATAATCGACTCAAATATCGTAAAACACGTTTCTTAAAAACATCTCCTGCGCTGTCATTAACGCCACTTATCGATACCGCATTGACGCTCTTGGTGGTATTTATGGTTGCCGCGCCAGTTGCCCACCAGGCTGTCCGCGTCGAGCTCCCAAAAGGTGTGACCGGCGAAACAACACAACCTCAACAAACACGCATTGAAATTGTTATATCGGTTGACCATGAGAAAAATTTTTATGTACAGGGTAAAAAAAGTGCTCGTGATATGGTGATGAAGGAGATTGAGACAATCGTAGGTACAGCAACTCCAGGAAATCCCGTTGATATTTTTCTCGCCATCGATCAACGTGTAGTATGGAATGATGTATATACATTATTCGATGAAATTCGTCAGTTACCAATCGAAGGATTGAATGTTGCGTTCGATATTACGCGACCTCGGTAACTTTGGCACATTATTGTGCATAGTGCTGGGGGGGCATGTTATAAGCATTCTTGTATTGTGTATTCGTATACCTTCGGCGGTACAGCATACCATTGCAATATCACATAAAATAGTTCAACGCCCATTGAGTATGGCGCGACAACTCAAGAAAAATAAAAACTTTGATAATTATACCCACACTGCGCAACAACTGCCTACAGCATCAACTCAAACACAACAGGTTCATCAGCAAGCAAAAAAACCATCGCCCAGACAGCGCCAACAACAACAAAAAGAAAAAAAAGGCATCAAGAAATCGCCTGCCGGAGATACTACAAAGAAAAAAAAAGCGGTTACACCCGCTCGTCAAAAATCTTCTGAACCGATCGTAAAAACTGCCCCTCCTCCAAAAATTCAGGAAAAAACCATACTATCGACCGCCGATAAGCCTGACGAGAAAATTGCAATTCCTGTTGAAAGCACATTCAACACAGAAAATGTTAATGCTCAAGCGCAATATGATGAAGTATATCGTGCAGTAACGAGAGTTTGGCAGCCACCACGTGGCATACGTGTCAAAAAATCTGCTGCGGTACGTGTTATACTAGATGCGAGAGGCATTGTTATTCAAACGGAGGTTATCGAATCTTCGGGCGTTATAGCATTTGATGTTGCTGCACGACGGGCAAGTAAAAGTGCAACATATCCTCGTTCAGTATGGAACAGTACAACAGTGATACATTTTGTGTAAGGATTTTATGAAAATTTTAATGGCACTAACATTGTTAGGAAGTGCTCTGTATGCACAAGAGCCCCTATTACATATTGAAATAGGCGGACAAGCAACCACTATGAACGCATCACGAATTAAGGTAGTATGCGTTGGCGTTCAATTGCCAGCAGAAGGCGAACAAGTAGTTCGAGACATGTGTAAATTATTTGATATGACCGGTCAAGTAGCGGCTACTATGGTAAGCCAAACTTCCATTCCTCATGAAGCAGAGCAGATTCATCGTTGGTCAAAAGACGGATATGATTTTGCAATATATGTACAAATGGTAGACGATACCGCAGCACTACGTTGGTGGCTTTACGATACTGCTGAAGTAGCAATGATTGCAGGAACGCGATTTCAGCGACGTCCGTCTATTCACCAATGGGCACAGACTCTTGCAAGTGCTTTTTGGCTTCAAGTAATGGGTGGGCCAAGTTCGTTTGGCTCTGAAATTGTATATGTTAAAAAAAATTCTCGCGGCAAAAAACACTGTCAGGATACGATATGCTCCCTACAGTGGGATACCGGAGAGATAAAGTCTCTCATAAATCGATCAACTTCTGTTATTGCTCCTGCATGGTACATAATGCCAAGCAACGATCGTGCAATTCTTTTTTCTGAAATCAAACCAACACATGTTGGTCTCATGATGTTGCATCAAGGCAAAGTATCTTCAGTTAGCTTACCACAAGGCAATGAGGGCACCATCGTTGGCGTTGCACAACATCCTGATCACGACACATTTGTCTATTGCCATTCGGGAAATTTATGGCGATACGAAAAAGATACCGTACGAGAAAAAGTCTTATACCGTAAATTTGCTGATACTGACGGCCCTAGCATCTGCCCCACTATGCTACGTAATGGCGATATCATATATGGTGCCGGTAATAAGATTAAACGCTGGGAAAAGGCAACAAATACCGTAACCGTTGTTGGTACCAATGGCTATTGTATCGCACCAACATGTCATGAAGACATGGGGATCATTGTCTATTCGAAGAGAACACAAGGCGTTATGCAATTATGGCTGTATGATATGGTACGTAATGTCAATCAACAACTGACACATGGACTTGGCGATAAAACAGACCCATCGATCTCTCCCTGCGGAAATCTGGTTGCATTTTGTCATGAAAAAAGAGCAGGTTCGGTGATTTGTGTCCTCAATATAGTAACGGAGGAGATTCAATCATTGACACCCACAAATCAATACTGTGCCTATCCCGCCTGGTCACCAGCTGTTTTGTTGTAGCACTAATGGCCTCTTAAACTTGATAATAAGATTCCCGATAGACCATATTCTCTTCAAACAGTAACTGAGCCGGGCTATTGAGTTATTCATTCCGTGTGGTAAAATTGCTTTAAGTAAATCACTTTTCAATTAACATAATTTTTATGAAAAATCCTATAATAAATTTTTTAATTAGCTGTAGTTTTGTTGTGAGTATATATGCCCATGATCATGAACTGTTCTTGCCAATCACCTTCGAAGATATCAAAAATATGTCTAGCTCTGCTCAAAGTATTGATATACAAGAATTAATTGGCAAACATGACGTTCGATATATGGGGAGCAAAGATCAACGAGCATTACTAGCAAAATTGTTTAATCAGCAGTTAACTAAAGCTGAATTGCATCCCATTGAGACTAACCTTAAGCGATTGCTGCAAGATTTTAATGTTTTTAAACTACAGACAAATGATACTGAATATCATGATCAATCTCTTTTCCGTCAGATAAACCGTACGGTAACAACAGCGGGAGAATTGGTTTTAAGTCACCTGATAGCAAATCCCCTGAACGATGTTACTACAGTGCAACAGCGACAACGCTCAGTACAGCATTTCATAGATAACAACGACTATGCTACACAATTAGATAGGCTACTGAATATATATAAAAAAGAACACGAAGCGGGTACATTAGGAATGCTGAATACTCAATCTAAGATTGAAAAAAATCATTGTAATAAAATTATTTTTACAAGCAAATTCCTACAAAGCTTTAATAGCAATGAATACGCCATGTCAGGCGATGCTATAGCAGATCTGGCCATTCAGACTTTGATAGGGTTTTTGCCATGGTTCGCAGTGTGGCAAGGAGTACCAGTACTGCTTGGGAAGGAACGTAATCTTTCAATCTTTCAAGCTTTAAAGGATTTTGGTAAATCACACCTAGAAGTGTTGCAGGGCCAGCATAATAAATTTGAAACAATTTCTATGATCTCCATGGATGCTTTCTCGGTATATTTAGGGTATATCTTTAATAAAAAATACCGAGAAAAATTGCATGCACATCGATATATACATCAACAACTCATTCATGTTGCAGAAACTGTGAAAATATTTGATAGCGTTAACAAGCTGATAAATACCCCAGAAAATTCTGAGGGTATGAAGTATATAAGAGAATCATGGGAGCAAATACTACAGGACACCAATAAGAATAATGACATTGAATTTGAAACACTATTAAGCATGTTACGTTCAAATACATTGGTTGGCAATGCTTCAGCAATATCTCATCAAGGGCGGGTACGTGCAGCATATTCATTACTACAAAAGCATAAAGATCGCATAGCGCAAATGATTCGCTGTATTGGTATCGTTGATGCGCATCGATCGATTGCTAAATTATACCAAGAACATCAATCGACACCAAATAAATACACTTTTGCAGACATCGTTGACCAACCTGATGCTCTCGTGGAAGCACGGCAATTTTGGAATCCTTTGGTTGGCGCAGAAAAAGCAGTTGCTAACGATTTAACGCTCTCTCAAGATTCAAAACAAGGCGCTCGGATTGCGCTCGTTACTGGTGCTAATTCAGGGGGAAAGTCGACAATTAGTAGTTCTTTTGCAACATCAAATCTTTTGGCAAGAACCTTAGGTATTGTGCCAGCACAACAATATCGAGCAACATTGTTTGATTGCATGGCAAGCTCTCTCAAGATACAAGATAATCCCGCACAGGGACAGTCGCACTTTGTCGCCGAAACAGATACAGCAGCAAAAATACTGAAAAAGGTACAGCAGCTATCTCTATCAGGAAAAAAATCATTTCTCTTGATAGATGAGTTATTTGAGGGTACCGACGCAGAAACTGGTCGCGCAAGTTTACGCAATGTTGCACAAAAGCTATCACAATGTCATAATACTTTGTGCGTTATGGTAACCCAGCATAAAGATCTGGAGGGGCCCGTTGGTCTTGAAGCAGAGACCCCGCAATTATTAAAGAATTATAGGGTTGATGTAACATTAGATAAAGTTATCGATGCAAGTACGGGAGAATTGGAAGAGAAGATTACTGGCCGTCCATTTTTACTCCAAAAAGGTTATAGTAATCAGAAGATTGGCAACAAGTTATTGCAAGAGGCCTTTGAAAAGCATGGCGTTCATTGAGCTTACACCTCCATCAACTGCGTTAATCTTTTTTCTGAGCACCCTGCAAGATAAACAAACCGATTGCAACACAAAACAGTGCCACAAAGAAATGCCACGTTAACTGCTCGAGGCCAATAAGCCAGCTAAGTAATGCAGCAAAGAGCGGGAAGAGAAGTCCTGCAAGTGCAACCAGGTTTGCACTGTGGCGGCGCAGGCAATATGCATATGCCGTGTAGCCAATCACATTCCCTATTAATGTTGTATAGCAGAGCACACCAAAAAATTGCGCATACAACTCAACCGGCACATTCAGCACCGTACCCCTAACAGCACACAAACCAAACGCCATTAAACCGCCTGATAGCATAGCGATTCCATTCAGTTCGCTCGGCTCGTACCGCCCTTTTCGCAACATTCCTTGTACGACCATCCATCCATACCTACTGAGCGCAACAGCACCCACCACCGCAAGTTCGGGGTACGATAATATTGAAATATGACCCCACAACATCTCTGCAGGTGATGACGAAAGCAGTGAAATAATAATACCGCTACATCCAACGGTCATCCCCAACAACATACGCCAGGTAATCCGTTCGTTGAACAACATATAGGAATACAGCGCAGTAATAAACGGATCGATGCTTCCCAGGAGCGACTGCTTTGAGACAGGCATATATTTCAGCGCAAATGCTTTCAGTAACGCCGGCAGCAATGCTGTACACAGAATAATGAGCGTCAATGCCATAACATCTGAACGGATGTACTTCCATCGGAGCCTCTCTGAAGATCGACCATGATATAACAATAATAATGCACCCGATACGGTCATCCGAATAGCAACAAGCAACTCTCCGGACATATATTGCAACAGAAATTTATTAGCAACATTACCACTTGCAAGAATAAAAAATGCACCAACAATGTCTACCATGTACACTCCATTCTATCGTTGTAATTTAGGAACAGTGTACCACGGTATCTCAGAATAACATCACTAAAAAATAGGGCATAACGCCAAGAGAGCAGCTCCGCACCCTATTAAGTCATCATACGCTTGCCAGCTCGAAGATGGTTCAAAAATCAATACACCGGTATTACCATGTTTAATAGGAAATACATGCCACTCATGATCACGTACATCGATTTCCTGAGCAAGATCTGCAGCTTCGCGCTGCCATGAATGATCTTTACGATGAGCACTCGGGCGATGAACCAACCTTACCTGCTGATTAAATGGTACCTGCGACATATGACCCGTAAAAGCATCTTGATCCTCCCACGCACGCTGCTCAAACCGCTGAGCACCATCAATACCTGCAACACCTTTTAAGCAGTTAAAGTCAGGATTGTCAACAAAAAAAGCTGCTTTACGTAAAGCAAAACAATCATCATCGCAAAGCTCATGAAGAATAAACTCAGCAAGATTTTCCGTGCCGTGAGTTGCTACTATATGCCGTGGTAAAGCAATCAATTTTTCGAGCAAAAGATGGTGCCGGTCGCATGCATGATTCATCGTACTATCCTTAACATCAAGTACACCTATTTGGTCACATACTACCAAACAGATCACCATAAAATCAACTTCCTTGCAACAGGCTCCTGCGCTACAGTACGCTTGTCTTGATACATAGTATTCATAGACGTAAAACTGTATGACAGATTATTCATATCACTACATTTTTCTTGCTGTTATAAGTATCAGCCTGACAGCGACCCCCCGCTCGATCCATCACCGCTCGAGTCATAATATACCATGTATTATAACAGAGTGGGATGACGCAGATGTCTCACATAATCAATCGTCACCAAAACAATTTCGATTGTATCACAACAATCTCGAAATTGGGCCTATTTTTCATCAATATGACCGCGCCTATTTTCTACAACATCTCCTCCCGCAAGGCATCATACCACCTCGAAAATCTATATTGCCTCAACCTTACACCACTACAGAAGAAGCAGCGTTACCAAGCAAAAATCAAGAGATAACCGGTAAAGAACTTTCAGATCTGCTCGAATCACTCATTCGAGAGATATACTCAATCAATTATCGGCGATCTGAATACAAAGATTTTATCGTTATTAAACAACGAGATTTTAACCCCAAAACACATGCCGGCCTTATCATCTTGAAATTCAAAAACTATCCCTTTGTCGTTAAACTTTTTATGGAAACCCCCGCCACATTCGTCTCACCATTCTCGAAAGGATTCGAGCCGATGGCATTCTTCATCATGGGAAGCGGCATCAACAGGTATTTATCAGGCTTTTCGCGCGTCAGAAACGCAGAAGCGATCAGAGCAAATATTTGCCAAAGCGCTACATGGAACGATCGTGTCGCACTTCCCCGCAAATGGTTTTGGGAACCGATCAACCAGAAATGGTTTACCGTCACCAGTGAGAGATTGGGAACCTATGGACACAGCGTTCGCCTTCCCTCTATGTATGCAATCATTTGCGATGCTATCGATATCGAAACACCACTTCAAATTCTCAATCCAGAACACCGCAAAATCGGTATGGAGTTATCACGTTTCCTGGGAGCACGCGTTGACCCACACATCGATAATTTTGTGATCGAAAAAGAAACAGGGCTCATTATCATCGTGGATACGGAATGTTTCTCAATCATGGTAGGACTCAGAGAACCGCTTGCATGTTCGAATTATGTAAACTGGTACTATGGCCTCTGCAGCAAATGCTGGAAAGATGGATTTTGTCGCTCAAAAAAAGAACGTCATACCTTTCAACAGCAAAACTGTACCACCATAATCTGCTGTTAATACTGGTCAAGATAGCACCTATCCCGTTAAATATTGCATCTGTTTTTACCGTCATAGTATGGTATTGCGTAATCGATTGTTGATTAAGGAAAATCTTGAGGAGTATGCATGGTGAAGAGAAAAATGAGTACAATGATACTTGCTCTGAGGGGATTATGTGTTTTTTCAGGCATGATGCATGCCAGTGATATGCAAGAACCATCGTGCAAAGAAATGTATGAAACATTCGTAGACCACATAATGCAGAGTGATACTACACGTGTCATGCTCAAAACAGCGCTTGTTGATATTTTTAAAAATCTTGCACAACAGCACCAGTTGTCTCAACAGGATACCGAAGATAGCATGCGCGCGCCACGACAAAGCGATATCCCTCCGGCAGGTGCCGAGGTACTGTTTACGGCAGATTTTTTAAATTTTATTACCGAAATCATTACCTCAACAACAAGCTCTGCAACGTTTAGCAATATTACGGTTACCAACGATGCGATAATTGATCATGATCTTACCGTTGGTGGTACGACAACGCTGAGTTCGTTGGGTATTGGTGTGGTGCAGTCGAGCAATACCGGTGTGTTATCATCATCCACCGGTACGGCGGGCGAACTGTTGATCGGCACGAGTGCAACAACCGTGCCGGTCTGGGCACATTTGACCCAAGGTGCAGGTGTTACGGTTACCAACGGAAGTGGGATGGTTACCATCAGCAGCACAGGAATGATTATTACGACGTTTACCTCAAATGGCACATGGACTGCGAACGCCGCAACCAAATGGGTTGAACTATATGCTTGGTCGGGCGGCGGTTGTGGTGCAAGTGGCAGCACGGGAACGGCAAATAATGGTGGTGGTGGCGGCGCTCCGGGACTTGGTTGGTATACGCAAGGACCTACTGTTGCATTTGGTGCAAGTCAAAGCGTAACGATAGGTTTGGGCGGAGCTGGGGGAGCTGCGGTCAGTTCGTCAAATACGCTTGGCAATGACGGAACTGCGGGCGGTGCAACGACATTTGGATCATTTACACTTCCCGTTGTGCCTAATAATGGGTTGGGAAATAGGACTGGTGGTTCTACGGGAGCCGTAAATACGAAAGTTTGGCTTGGGCTTTCGGTAAATAGTGGTGGTTCATTTTCTGGAGGAACCGGTGGCAATGCCGCGGGTGGCAATGGTTCAACTGGCACTGGACTTTTGAGCGCATACCTCATGGGAACATCTGGCGGTGGCGGCGCAGGGGTGGGCACCGGCATAGCTAATATGGGTGGAAGTGGATACGGTTATATATATGAGATCACGACATTTCCCGTAGCGCTTGCGGGTGGAGCTGGCGGGATCGCAACAGGAACTATCAATGGTGGTAATGGAAATAATGGATTTGGAGCAACTGTTACCTATTTGGTAACTGCGGGCACCGGCGGTGGTGGCGGCGGCAATGGCGTAGCAGCGAACGGTGGCACGGGCGGCAATGGTGGATTTCCGAGTGGCGGTGGTGGCGGCGGTGGTTATGCGCCTAATACCTTTACTTCAGGAGCTGGGGGAAGTGGTGGCAACGGGTTAGTTGTTGTCATCGAACATCTGTAAGCAAATAAACGAAAAAATAGAGATTTGTTCCTATGCTTTGTATAATATTCTCATTATGCACAATCGTTATGCTGCCACTTTATTCCGAGAAGCTACCACTTCCTAATTTTAACACTGATCTTTTGTATGAAGCTCTCCAACCCTGTCAAGGGTACCTACAAGAATATGCTACTTACAAAACAACCCACAGCCTTCAAGGAAAGCTTGCCACACTCTTCAACAAACATGCATACCGCTTCATACCACCACCGATACAGCGTATTGCTATCGAAACATCAGTATCTATGATCAAAGCATATGGTCAGCACCATAAACATCATCCAAATGATCCAATGTCACACAATATTGCTCTCATCATAACGTTGATTGTACGAATAATACACGACATCTCTGCAACATATACTCATCATAACCAACCTATCGTCGGCACGTTTATCGCAAAAAATGATGTCATTCCTATCATATCGCTCATATCAACTATCAAAAAATATTTACCCTATGATACCCTGCACGTTAATATTCTCCTCACGCAACCGCTATCGAAAAATTATTCACCTGAAATTGCACATCTCAAAAAACTTATGCATAATCCGACATCGCTCATGATATTTGAAGATCCGTATACATATATCACGTGGGCGCAACAACATCAACCAATCATCCACTTCATGAGTATTGCAGAATTAGAACCATTGGCCGAATGTATCAATCTCATACCTACATCACAACCTTCTTCATCGATATCTACTATGTCAAATGACGATCGCACCGCAATCTTTGAATGTTTACAGCAATGCACACTGCCTACAGATGCCAACGGAGCAACTATAGAGTTCTCCGACGAACAACCACCTCACCATTGCGTCTACTATTTTATGGTACGTTACCACACAACGGCAGCAACACCAATGCTGTATGTGCATGATCAGCCTCTTCGCGAACATTGCAATAGGTCACCAATCAAATACACACCGTGGTGCGACCCCTATGTGCTCTTTGAAGATGTTGCACAAACACTTTTACACCCTCATGGCATTGCGTATTCAACACTGTCAACACCATCAGGCATTCAATATATCCAACAGTACAATCTTCAACGAGAACTTAAACGTATACACCTAGGACAAGGAACCCCAACTGCACGTACTCGCATCAAACAACATGGGCTCGTTAAGCTGTGGCCACCGGAAGATGTACCGACACTCCGCAAACAAAACAAGAAACTTACAAAACCAAACAAAAATACCGAGAAAAAACAGGCACCAAATAGCAAAAAGCAACCAAGCAAAAGGTGAACAAACAAGGAAACGCCCTCTTGCACAACGATCATCCCAACAAAAACCCTCGTATATGTCGCGTGACCTTTTTATCATACACACTGTTTTTTTGTCCACGAGCAAAAGTATGAAATAATACAAGTTGCTCTATCGGTGATGCTATCTGTGACTTTCGTACCTTATCAATATAAGGTCGATATAATTCATCCAAATGCCCATCTCCAGCGCATCCACATATCCTTGACAGATCATAATGTCCGCAATTATCACTTTGGTGATATTTCTTCATGTAGTCCAAACATAAAGCAAAATCAAACCCAATCTTATTGTAGTATGCAAGATCCTCAGGCCTAGTATAGTCGTCAATAAAGGAGTGCAACTCGCCTTGCACAGCGAGCACGTAAACTGAATCCATCGACCATGGATGCTCTACCTTTAAATGATCTAGATCACGAGGCCTTATCTTCATTGCTTCAACACGCGCCACATTTTGCACAAAGAGATCCGACGCAGTACTTCTATTATTTTCTCTACCATGCGTAAAGACCCATAACAATGTCCTATTTTTGAACCTTTTTACAGGATAATTTTGTAAGGACGACTTTATGCTGGATTGATAAAACAGAACTTTGATACCATCTACATCTGCGAATTGACTAATATCCTGAGCCAGAGCTTCCATTTCGCCTTGATGTAATATAGAAACAGCCTCTCGTAACTCACGATTATTACGCTCACGACACCAATACCGATAATAGGAGTTTATGAACGTAGTACTCGCAACTAGTACACTTCCATAACCGAGCAGCCTCAATTTTTGCATATCATGATTCACCGAGAAACAGCTGCCGGGAAGAAAAATTATTACAAGTGCTATCTTATCTAATCTCATTATTACATCTCTTTCACAAGCAAAATATACTACTTCATGCCATATGCGCAAGATAATATTATCAAATATAATATCAAAAGCAACAGTGCGTAGATAAAGACATTTATACTAAAGACATAATTATGTTCTCTATGCACGTGTGCTATATAAGCATCACGCTAACTCTGCACGAACATTAGTACAGTACAACAATACCCTACTTGGAAATCACGAAGCTAAAAATATGTGAAAGTTAGCAAAATTATCGGTGCCATCCAAAGGTAAACATCCTGCCTTGCTGATCACGATATGGCTTGGGGACTTCAATGTACACGCCATAATCCCAATCCTGGCCGTATGGGTATCCAAAATCGACCGGTTCGACACGTGCACGCGGTGCACAATGCCCACATTTCCATTGACCAAGAGACACCTGCTGCAATCCAAAACTATATACAAAAAATAAATACCATATTTTTATGTTACTGTTCATTATTACCTTTCAACAGCTTATTAAGTGCTGCATCAGACGGTTCGTCAACAACAATCTTATCGATATTTTCATCCTCAAATTTTCCTGATAAAAAATCCTCAATAAAGTGATTAACTGAGTGAATATACCGTTCAGGATTATAAAAAAATGAATCAAAGTGATATCTACCGTTCGTGACCCATAATTGCCGCGCACCTTGCACATTCTTATAAACATCATAGACCGCACTGACTGGAGCTTTGGCATCTTTCTTACATACAATAAAAAATGATGGTATGGTGATTTTTCGAGCAGCTTCAACGGTATTAACCGGCATAATCATCGTATTAACTACTGAAGAATCTAAATTTGCTATCGTCTTTAATGCCTTTTTGATGAAATCTTGAACATAGGGATTATAGGCATACTTATGCAACAACGATCTTCCCGGAAAACCTAATTCATAACCACCGATAGAAATAGTCAACTCGCTCAGTAATCTTTCAAAGACTTTATCGGTTGAATCAAAAGGACAATCCCAAACCGCGGCATCAAAAAGATCACCATATTCCGATTGAGCAAGGAGCGACGCAACTGCCCCCATAGAAAATCCGTAAACAATCAATGGTTTATCTGCCAACTCAGGATCGTTGCGTATAAATTCCACTGCTCCGCGAACATCTTCTTTTTCGAGCATACCAAATGTACAAAATTGTCCTCCCGTACACTCGCCATGGGCACGAAAATCGAATATCAATGAACTGTAACGAGGAAATAGCGCTCCCCGTAAAAACCGAGCATCATCTTTATTACACATAAACCCATGACATATGAGAACGACTGCTTGAGCATGTGGTCGACGAATTAATAATCCTTTACGCTCAATCCACTCAGTGTCATCATCATTAAGTCGTACATTAAAAGCTATATTTTCTTCAGTTAAATCAAGCTCATCGAACTTATCTGATAAGCGATATTGGCAACAATTGCCTATTATCTGTCGCGCTACCTCACGATCAACGCTCAAACGGTGCGCATCACGAGCAACACGACGAATACCAAAAACCACCATCACCAATATTATGAGATAAATGATTCTTCGGAACCACATACTACTTCACCCCTAACTTCTGCTTATGATGCTTATATCGCTCTTGATAGAAATCCTGAAGTTCAACAAATGCCTTAGTTGGTTGACCGTACGGTGCACCGGGTAACGTTGCCCACGTTTTATTCAATCGTTCTACAATATCCCCAAAGCTATGACGCCTTTTGATAAGCTCTAAAATACCGTTTTCTGCTAATAACATGATCGCACCAGCATCCTGACTCGTAGGACTGAAATCAGGAAGGCCTAAGCGGTCAAACGTTCTTTCTAATATTTGATACCTTCCCGCAGCAGTGGCACATAAGGGCTTACCACGGTACGGCAAACATATAATAGTGCGTGGATGATCATCAAAATTATCAAATAAACTTCCACCATATATCAATTTATACCCTTCACTGCCATGTGAATAGGTCCCTTCCGCATACGACAGTACATCCAAAATAGCTGAAACTTCGGCATCCTCTCGACGCGACAGACTGCTACCAATCAGCTGCCATCCCCATTGTGCAGGAATATCAAAATGAATAAAGGCTATCAATACAATAAATCTTTTGGTACGCGTGTAAGGTCTCCAAATCATAGCAAACCTTTCCCAAAATTACTTTGCTTATCTCTAGATATAGTTTAAAACAAAGTAATTCAGATAGAAAATAGATTCATATAATTAGTTAAACCAACACCTCAGCAACCAACCTACAATTACTTAGATAAAGAGCGCTATATATGATCTAATTTCACGCCGCGATAACACTGGCTTCGTTCGACCCATTACAATACCTTTTTTCAGAATCAGCATCGTCGGAACCGAAGTAACCTCATAACGCTCCATTAACTCAGGTAAGACTGAGCCATCTACCTTAAATCCTTGCACTACCCCTTCGTACTGTTGCAGTACACTTGCCAAGAGTGGCCCTACCTGTTGGCATGTTGGACAGGTTGGCGTATAAAATTCAATAACAACCGCTTGTGATGAAGCAAGCACCTCTTTTTCAAACTGCTTAACTGAGGTTACCTCTGTTAATTCATGAGATGATTCTACCGTAGTAGGATCATAAAAATACTTCTCAAATCTTGCAAGCTCCGCATCACCCAGGTGACAATTGCGCAGAAACTCAACAGCATCAAGCGCGGACATAATACCGTTACCCGATGCTACACCCGCCTGTCGATAGAGATGATCTGCAACATCACCAGCAACAAAAATACCCGGTTCCGATGTTGCTTGACGGTGGGGTAACGGACGTTCAATATAACCAAGTTTATTGCACTGAACAATATGCTCTACTATTTTCGAATTAGGAGTATGTCCGATTGCAAGGAATACACCATGAATTGGCATTTCCGATTCTCCCTCAGGGGAGATAATCTTTACCCCAGTAACATGCTTGCTATCGCCCATGATTTCCTTCAGTTGTGTATGATATTTAATAGAAACCTGTGGATATGCTCTTAGGCGATCTTGCATCGCATGTGATGCACGCATATGATCACCCCTTACCAACACCGTGATAGAACGGGCATAGGCGGCCAGCTGTAATGTCTCTTCAACCGCTGCATCACCGCCTCCCACAACGATAACTGCCTCATTGGCATGAAATGCTGCATCGCATACTGCACACGTCGCCACACCCTTGCCCCAATACTCTTGTTCTCCCGGAATACTCAGCCGCTTCGGAGTAGATCCTGTTGCGATAATCACTGATAGTGCATATATCTTCTCACCATCTTCAAGTTCAAGCAAAAATGGCCACTGCGTATTATCTACTCGTACCACCGATGTGGTGGCAAATAAGGCACCAAACTCCGAAGCTTGATACTTTAAGCGCTCCATAATCTGTGGCCCCAAATCACGCTTAATTCCTGGCCAATTTTCAACTTCGGAGGTGCCCATGAGCTGACCACCCGGTTCCTTACCTTCGAAACAGACAACATGAAAATTAAGGCGACTTGCGTAAAGCGCTGCACTCCGTCCTGCTGGTCCCGAACCGATAACAGCTATGGGAACAATTTTATTTCCTTGGACAACAATTTTATCAATCGCATCAGCAGAAAAGCGCGCTCCTCCCATCAAAGATGCATGGCTTCCCTGCCGCTGCACATACAAAGCATGCCACAGAGCAGCTCCACACAATGCACCTACTACAACAGCTACGATCAACCTTATCTTTTGCATAGCAATCCTCAAATACAAAAATCATCAACTTACACTTGCTCAGTAATATTAATACATTGTAACTGTTTGGTATAGAATAATACGTATGACGGCCTTCATAAGCTCAGGAACAAAACAGCTACCAAGCTCCTCAAATATAATAATTCTATTGGTAACACTTCATGCCGATTATTTCTTTTTGATTGCACCTTTCCCAAAATTTGGTACATTAAAGAAAATAGCATCTTATTTCACTTACTTTCAAATAAAACTTATTATTAAAAAGGCGATACCCTTATGACGACCAAAACCGCGCGCTCTCACCTCAGTTTTATGATAGCATTATGTGGCATGAGCTTATCAGCAGCAACGACACCATCCCAAGCGACTCAGACCATCAACCCAGCGGCGCTACAACAGATCGATCAAGCATTATGTTACGCACACATTGACGGACTCACCAGAATAGTTGATATCATCGTCGCTTCATTACGTAATGAAATTATTTCAAAAACCATTCGTAATCCTCAAAAAGTAGCTCAAGCTGACGTACGAACCAAGGCGGAGCAGGGGTTTACTAATCTTATTGCTTTCATTGCAGCGTCTGTTATAGACCAACTTAATCAAGGAAAAATCACCACTCAGTTAATACAAGAATATTATGCAACACTGATATATACCATGCAACTTGCAGAAAAAGCTATGCTGGCAAAATTCATTACTGAATCGCTTACCCCAATTGATAAAACGACTGCCCAGCAAGCGGTAACTGATATTATCGCCGCAGCAAAAAGTGCAATGCTGAAAAAGAAGCCTGATACACTTGAAGAAGAAAAAAAGACACTCAGCATTGGCATGCCGCTCGGCATGTCGCCAGAAATTCTCGCGGCCATCGATCTGCAGCCATATCTCATCTTATATCAGCTTGTTGAACAAGTGCATGCTCAACAAAGTACCCTCGCTGAAACCATCCGTAATTACGGCATTAGTAAATTCAACATGATCTGTCGACAAACAGAAAAATTGTACAAAAAATTATACACGCATAAGTATACTGAAGCAGCTGTCGCTGTTGCAGGAGCAGGTGCAGCAGCAGTAGTGGGTCTCAACTTTGGGGTGCCACTGATAACAAAACTCTTTGGCGAGACATCAGAAACAGCAAAAAGAGATACTTTCATTGCAGGTGTTCTAGCTGGATTATTGAACCAACAGGCACTCACCATTGGAGGCCAACTACTTGCACCCGCTAACAAAATAATTACCACCGCAAAAACTAAGGTTTCACAACTGTGGGGCACCATGAAAGGTGAAGAAATTCGCGAAACGTTGAGCGGATTCGAAGTGCTTCGTGAAGAAGATTGCGAAGGAAGAGAACGTGAACCTATCGGCATTGAACATGTCCTCGATACTATTCTCAGCAACGTTGAAGGCGCACTTACTCGACTTGAGCAAGGTGATCCCGCACCATTTCAAGATATTCAAAAGGCATTCATTTTAACCGGAAAATCGGGATCTGGTAAAACATTTGCCGTGCAACAACTAAAGCTTAAATTTGCGAAATTAAACCGTAAGTTCCAGAAGAAGATCGTTTACCAAGCACTAACTCCTCTCGAACTCAAAAGTGGTTTCTTACCTGCGTTGATTGAAATGGCAAAACAACGAGATGTTGCACTTATCATCTGGATCGATGAGCTTCATTTAACGCAACCAGTAAAAACGGGTGATACCATGACATTGTACGATTTCCTCAGCGCCGAAATCATTAATCGGCAAAATCTCCCGGTATGGATCATTGGTGCATCTAACGAACCGGGCAGGTTCGACAATGCTATGGTTCGTGCTGGCCGTTTCGAAATTATTAACATCCCCGACTTTACCTTTGAAAACCGTATAAAATTCTTTGCCCACTATGCACGCGAAGAAGGACTTCTGCTTTCTGAGAAATCGCTGCGCTTGATCGCCATGCTTACCCAAGGTTGTCCACCTGCACTGCTCATGAAAATCATCCTTGCCGCTAAACAGCATGGCCAAGTACTCACCGAAGCTTGGATTATGGACGCAATTTTAAAACTTGTCGTGCGCGTCACCCCTGGGTTTGAATCACTTTCATTACACGCACAAACTGAACTGGCCACCTATATTATGGGTAAAGCGATCACTAAGATGGTAGTTCACCAAAAATTACCAAATACACCTTTCCTCAATCCTGAACCGGTACTACTAGCAACTACTCAAGCAATTCAACCACCATTAAAAGAACTTGCTTTGCATAATTTAACTACCAATAACGTTGTTACCAATACAAACATTGAAGCTCCTCGAATGTTTGGTAAAGTTGCTACTTACGAAGAACGAGAAGGATTGCCATTCAGTGCTACTACTCTTGGTAAAGAGGAAGAAGTTAAAATGCTGCTCGGTGGTTGTTGTGCTCAGCAGGTAGCACTCGGTTACATGAATCTTGAATCTCAAAGAGAAGATATAGCTCATGCACAAAGACTTTGCGAAGAACTTGAGTTGAATGGACTCAACATGGAATCACTTTCTCGTGATCGTCAAAATGCCATAAAAGATGCAGCTGAACTTCGTCTTAATGAATATCGACGCATCGTTACCGAAATTGTTACAACACATCTTGAAGCACTCAAGCTCAGCGCTGAGATGTTAACATGTAATCCACAAAACCCATACCTCTTTGGTGATGAAATACGACGCATCATGAAAAACCCTCAAGCTGTTCGTGCATCACTGCAAAAAAAAGCACCACAAACTACCTTACCTTCTCTCGTTGTAGAAAATGTTCCTGAGCAGGTAAATCATACCAACCTGCCATCAACTTCAACAAATGAAATCACAGCTTCTGCATAAACTGGATATAGCATACTGAAATAAAAGGTGAGCGGCACAAAAAATTTGTGCCGCTCACCTTTTATTTCCTCTAGAGTTATCATTACTCGCTTGTTATACTAAAAGCGAAATTAATCCACAATTCTCTCACGGGAGGTACTTTATGTATCAGCCATCGATTGTAAGTCGCTTTACCTCATCGCATCGCACACAACAACGTCTCAAAATATACGGCACTCTTCTGTTTCTAAGTTCTGGACCATTGCTGCATGGATCAGAACTTTATCAAGATTACGATGCTTCAATCCAACATAGTTCAACACATGAGATTGATGAATTAAAAGGACACTTAGATTCTTTACTTCGCTTTATTATGCTCAGCAAAAAACAACTTTCGAACAAGCATAATTTTGCTGAAAAAATCATGCAGTGCTTTACTGATTTACAAAATGTAACCACTCTTGAAGAATTAGAAGAGATTCGCTCAACAATATATTCACTCACTGGATATCAACCAACAAAAAAATTAATTAATTTTGCCACCCATAATGAACGACATCAAGAAATTCTGCGCGAGTGTGACCTTATTTTACACAAAATTGTCAACATAAAACTAACACCGTACCAACAAGCATGTCGTACTTTCGCGCAATCGCCCTTATTACAAGCAGCAACTGCCAGCATTGCACTCGGAGTTACTATTGCAGGAATTATAAAACTGAACCAAAAATATAATTGGTCACTGTTCAGTTCTCTGCAACAACAGGTCAATAAGATTTTTCCATTTACTGATACATCATCTCCATCAAAACTGACCGAATCTCACCAAAACAATCCCTATCCTAATCTTGCGCTCACGCTCATGGGTGGTATTGCTATCAAACTGGTTGCTGACCAAGCACCTGCATTTTGTACAACAGCTGCAGGATATTTTAATGAATCGATGAATAATGTATGGTCAGTATTCGACAAATTTAAAGCAAACCAACAAAATATCAAACCACGCGGTCCTTCAATACAATCACTCAATTTTAAACATATTGCTGATCATGGAAACTTAAAGTCGTATTTACAATCAACGGTCGAATATTTGATTAACAAACCGATGCATCTCGCTTTAGGCGTACCGCACTCATCAGGTGTTATCATCATTGGTGATACCACAGAATCTGATCGTATCGCACAAGCAACAGCAGCTCTTGCTCACAAACTTGCGCAAGAGCAACCTATCTCAATATTTTCACAAGCAGTATCACAACTAACAGGTGGGTATTTTGGTGGTGCACTTGAAATACCAATGCAACGCTATGAAGCTGCTGAGTTTGTTAATACTGACACCAACATTTACGATATTATTAACGCTAAAAAATTAAAAACGAGTGCTTGTATTATTGAAATTAATAATCTTGATATGGAGTTTAACCCTGAACAAAAAGCTCGCTTGGTGCAAAAGCTTAATGCACTCAGTGGACTCATGAACGATCCGATAACACAATATTTCTTCATCGGTACTGCACGTAACTTGAAACAAGTTCCTCAAGAATTGTACAACTCTCCAATGTCGTTGTTCAAAGACATTTTCACGTTAACACCACATGATACGAGCATCGAAGCGTTCATGAAATGCATTCACGAAACAATGGGAATTGTGCCTTCAGTAAAACTCAAGCAAGCGTTCCTCGCAGCATTACGTGAACATAATAAAACAGGACGACAAAAAAATATCGACTTTTTGAGAAATATTCTGAATCGCGCTATAGCAATAGCACAATCACAGAATCAAGTTGTTACGGAACCTATGATCATTGAACAACTCGCAATAGGATAGTTGACTCAATTTCACATCAACATGAAGAAGTGGGCGTAGAATTATAATTCTACGCCCACTTCTTCATGTTTCTCGTAATTCTCCGCACATATGTTTCAATAATGGGTTCCTTCTCTTTTTTGCCATCAATATTGTACAGTACTTACAAGATTAGAGAAAATAACTATGATATTTGGAGATTGTATGATGCTGTATATCGTCGCAATCGTGATCGCCTTTCAAGCTCATGCAAGCCACGAACTCTTATTATTATCAGCACAACTTGAGCAGTTTCATAGTACAGCTGAACAACAAATAGAAGCGGAAGCAATAATAGCAAAGTTCAACGCATGGAAAGTATCATTCCCAAAATGGGGGCAAGTCGCTGGTTTACTCGACAAAGACAACAAGGAAATTCTGAAACCAGAAACACTTAAAGACATGGAGGATCGTATCTATCGAGATATATCATGGAAAGGATTAGCGCAAAGTATTGGTATTACGTCACCGCCTGCCAGTGAGACTGATGTAAAAAAAGCGGTTCTCAAGCGCTTGCAAAATTCGGGTAGTCAGGTAGATCATTTCAACATTCCTTCAGAGGAGCGCATTAATGGCTATATTGCGGATAAAATCAAATGGCTTATAAGATCAACGCCTGATATATTATTAACGCCGAAACTGCTGAAAGAAAAAGCTAGTCAAGCAACCCCCGAAGAAAGTCTAGAAATAATTTTAAACTTCTTAGATCAAACATTTGATATTTGCTTCCAATACACCCAGATATATCGTGAAAAATTACTTTTTTTGAAAAAGAGGAACTTGCTTGATCAATGGGGAGATATCGTCCAAAAAACCTGGTGCTCACTGATGGACACTAGCCTCATCTCACCTTACAATGAAGTCATCAAAGATCTTGATCTTGTTCAACTTAAAAAAATTAATCCAGACATCGTGACGTTTATGAAACATCAATTAGACAGTCTCCTAAAATGGGCACATAACAATACTGGTCAGACAATGGGTTATGGCGATATAGCATGCGGATTCGACAAAATTGACCTTCGAGAAGTACCAGCCAATATGTTCTACTAAACATGTAACAACCTACAAACAACCTTAAGCAGCATAGCGGTAAATAAAATAATGAAGCGCTGCGCATGCAGCAACATGTACCGGTATTGGTATGATTTTAGTGGCGCGAATTGCTTGTCCATCTGAGCTAAATGGAATCCATGAAATCCAAGAATTGGGCGTCTTAGCCAAGGGAAGTAAGTGTATAGCTTGATAGTGTGCTATCCCATAAAAATAGTTCGCAAGAAATCTGTTGGACATACGAGCAAAAAAGTGTGACATGCCAACAGATGCGAGAGCTGACACCGTTGGACCTGCAATTTTTACTAAAACTTCCTGACGCTTTGTTATTGGTTTTTCAGAATATTCTGCAAAGCCAAAAAATGGTATGGGTAGGGGGAAATTACGTGGGTGCTTAATACTCAAGGGTCTTTGAATGATATAGTTTTCTTCTTCACACATGCCCAGCACCATCCCCTTTGGTAATTCTCGTGTAAAGAGCGAATCCACGAGAAGGTGTGTTCCGTAGTGCACCGCAGTGGGAATAAACGTTGATACATATGCAACTGCAGCCGTACTTATTGCAGCACGTGGAGAAAAATGTTTGGTAATATTGGCAATGGTTGACAACATATTACCTGTTCCCACAACGAAATTAAAATGCGCCAATACGCTCATGTTCAGCATGATCAATAATTTTTTGAAATACATACTACCCTTTCTTGCAAAATGTGACTCGCAAATAGGTATAGTACAAAGTACAGTAAATTGGGAAGTAGTTTATTATTACACGCCCGTATCTACCATACGTAATCTTCTGTTATATCGCTCTTCATTGCTTGGTGATGATTTGTACCATGCACAAACAATTTCAACAGCGCCATCTGCGGTAACAAAATCTGCGGGAATAACAAGAATATTCAGATGATCTTCTGCTCGCCCTCGCCGTGCCACTTCTGTACACCACGCAACTCCCGCATATATACCACGTACACGATTCGCCGCTATCGCCATGCCAATTCCTGTTCCGCATAATAATACCGCGCCATCACATACACCACGTTGGATCATATCAACAGCTTGGTGAGCAAAGAGCGGATAATCAGAAGATGCTGCGTCATGAGCACCTACATCGTGCCACACAATATCGTCGCTCGACATCTGTTGCTGGATATACGTTTTGTATGCATATCCCCGATGATCAGCACCTATTGCAAGTTTGATAGCCATGCACGCTCCTTACAATGTTGTGCAATACATGCTTCATCCCACTCAAAATCAACCGTATATTGTACCGATTTTAACGTGATATGGATAGGATTAATCTCAAGTAAATCATCATCTTCATCATATCGTGCAAAAACAATTTTGTAGGAGAAGCGATAATGCGGATCGAATCTATTGCCAAATAAACAGGTAATTTCTGTAGGAACTATAACTCTTCGAATCGACACCGGTTCATATGATTTCGTCCCAACAACTAACGATATCGACCACTTCGATCGTTCTTGATCAGTAACCGATAATTGCGGCCGCAGTGATCCCTCGGTATCATCCGACATCAAAAGGTAAAATACTAATGAATGTTTTTGGACATCGTATAACTCATTGGCTAATTTTTGTATATGTTCAGGAATAAGACTTGCGCGATCTACCAACGAATTCATATGCCACTCAAGCACTGGCAACGAGTACCACAAAATATCGTAATGCCCAACAATGTTAAAGGTATCATAACGATCTTCAGACTGCACATATGATGTTAACGCATGAGAACATGACCGCATAGTAACTTGTTCAAAATTGGAGGATGCCCAGTCATAATATCGGTTACTACATCCCGAAAGTATGCACAAGGTGATAACTAGTAAAAATCGACGCATAATGATTCCTTTCACTCGTTACCCTGGTATACTACAAGAAAGCATACTTCGGCAAGAGCCAGTTTATAATAATCGATACCTATGAATATTATCCTTCTTTTATCGTGGCGTTTTATACGAGGAATATCGTCACACCATGTATTGACACGTATCGGTCTCTGGTGCTTCCTCAGTATCGCTATCAGCGCCGGATCACTTGCACTCATTGGTGCCATTGCTCAAGGAATTGAGCAAGTAACACTCGAAAAGCTCAAGGGATTGTCTCCTGATATCATCATCAGTGCACCATTCCCTACCGGAAAATACCAATCATTTCATGATCTGCTTACGCAAGATTATGGAGATACTTTACAAACCATTTCTCCCGTAATTATTCGACATGGCATTTTACAAGATCCTGCGAATACTACTGATGTTTCTACCCCTATTACCCTCATGATTATCGATCCGTTGTCAGCATTCAAGGTGATACATCTTCCACTTCGCACAACATGCGCCCCACACCGACATATTTTAACGCAACTTATTGAAGGCACCATTCTTTTGGGAGATACCTTAGCACAACGGCTCAACCTTCATTGCCAAGATACCACTATTGTTCGTTATCCAACTGAACAATCACTGCAACGCAACGTACTCATGCTTGATAGTACCAATCTCAAGGTTGCCGGCATCTTTGCCACAGGACTCTCCGAATGGGATAATCAGGTTGCTTTCATCTCACATGAAACTGCAAAAAATCTTTTTGATGATATCGATGATATTGAACAAGTATATATACAACTCAAGCCCTCTGCATCTCTAACAGAAATCCAACAACAGCTATCATCACGTTTTCATATCCCTATTGTTACTTGGAAAGATCTCAATCCCGCTATTCATACCGCCATGCACCTCGAGCGCATCGCGCTTATGTTGATCCTGGGACTTATTGCACTGATGACCGGTATGAGCACGATGTCATTGATCTCATTGCTGATAATTTCTCACCAAACGACGCTCGCCATATTGCTATCGCTCGGCATGCCGCAAAAAACTATCAAAAAAATATTAATCAGCACCGGACTCATGGTCACCTGGTGTGCTGCAGGGGTTGGACTTTTGATTGCTACCCTTGTCAGCTGGATCCTCAATACCTACCACCTTATCGCACTTCCCGATGTTTACTATAGTTCATATCTTCCTGCACACATGTCTGCTACTATTCTCGTTAGCATATTTATATTAGTTTCCCTTGTCAGCGTTCTTGCAACATGGTATCCTTCGCAACAACTTAACACCATGCGCGTGCATAACCTTTTACTTCGTTAACTATGGCGAGGCACAATAATGTCGCACCAATATCTCATAACCTCAGATATTGCAACATGGACCCTTCGTGGCCAACAGGTTATTTTACGAGCCGATCTTAATGTTCCCGTCGATCATGATCAGATTCTTGATACATTTCGACTTGAAGCACTTCTTCCCACACTCGAACTGCTCTGCACCAAAGACGCCACCATTCACCTCATAACTCATTACGATCAATCATTAAACTCACCGATCACTGATCTCCTCACCCGTTGGTTTGCTTATGCAGGATACAGATCGCCTCGTCTCCATATCCACGAAAATCTTCGCCTATCTCCAAAAGAAAAGTGCAAAGATCATCTCTTTGCACAAACACTCGCACGTGGCATGCAATGGTATATAGATGACGCTTTTGGTACACTCCACCGTTCTGATACTTCACTCACCATCCTGCCACGCTATTTTCCACAAAATCATCGTAGTATTGGATTGCTCGTTGAGCGAGAACTCGCACATCTTGTTCCCCTGATAACATCACCACAGCGTCCCTATGGGCTACTCCTTGGCGGAGGAAAAATCGCAACAAAACTGCCCTACATTATACGACTACTGTCACACGTTGATTATGTATTTATATGTCCTAATATCGCATCACTGTTTATCCCATCTCAATCAGATCGCTTTCCCCAAGATCTCATCGATCTCGCCAACTCGATGCTCTCACACCAATATGCAACAAAGCTTTTTTTACCAACCGATTATTTAGTGAGTACCGCTCAACATACGTACCAATACAAATCTATTTCTGAAATTACTCAAGATGATACGGTCATTGCAATCGGTCCCGATACGGTATCAGCATGGTTGCCATACCTATCCTCACTTGCAACAATCGTATGTAATGGCCCAATGGGTTTTGCTGCAGAACCGATCACACGCTCGACTTTACAACAATTATTGGACCACATAAATAGCAATATTCCTCACATTATCATTGGTGGTGGAGACATGACGCTCGCCGTACACACGCTGATTCGTGAACCACGTATTGAGTGGCATTCTACCGGAGGCGGATCGCTGCTCGCTTTATTGAGCGGTTCACCACTCCCGGCGCTCGACGCACTTTCTCAACCCGAAATCGAAGAGTAACACAACGAAGAGCGGCGAGAAAATTTTCTCGCCGCTCTTCGTTAAATTAATCGACAGTATATTTAGCGTATATTATCGAACATCCTGTCCCTTATTACGCGCATTTTTGCACGTTGGACATTTGTCTGATCCGCTCTCTTGATGACCAGCTTGTCGTGAATCTTGATGTCCTTGACGAACACCACTTGAAACACCTCGTTCTGAACCACCGCGTTCTGAACCTGCACCACCGCGTTCCTGACCTTCTTGATGAGGACGTCCAGTATTACCACCATTGTAATTGTTATGTTCTTTTTTCATAACTATCTCCTTTTGTTATTGATCAATATCAACGCTTTACTCCGCTACACAAGGAAAACATCCTAGGCAGCTCAAAATTTTTAGTAGCCCTAACTACCAGATCTGTGCTCAAGCGCACGCTTTCGATCGATCTCATCAGTACGACGCCGCAAATCTTCCTGATGCTCTCTCTCTTGACGTCTTTTCTCACCTTCAAATTTAGCCCTCTGCTGTTCTGCCATCAGCTCATCATTTGTCTTAAACTGACCTTCGGCAACCAAATGTTCAGCACGCTGCATAGCGTGATCGGCAAATGAGCCCACGTCTCCCAAAACATCGTTAAACAACTCAGCCCGAACATGTCTTAACCCGCACATTGTTATTATCGTTAAATACATAATTTTATTTCTGAATTTCATGACATAATCCCTAATATTTTACTCACTCTACTCTGCCTTAGTTTGAGGAAACCACTTTCGACCAAATCGCTGACCACCCTTCACGCGCACTTTGCTCGACTTGCCCCCTATTTTGTACAAATCTTCTTGTTCTTCGTTATGATGCGCCTTTGGTGATCTACGGGCCATTAATTTATCTTTAAGTGTTCTCATAATAACTATCCCCACCTCTCCATATTATCTAGCATACATTAATAAGTTTTCTAATTGCAATAATTTTAATAAATTATCTTAATCATGAAGCCAGATAAAAAGGCAAGCAAGATTTATTACACTATCTCTCAACAATAACAGATCTCATGTGGTAGGATGATACCAAGGATAACTTTAATCGGAGGATTTACCCATGAGAAATAGATCTATTGTCGGCATCGTTGTACTAACCGTTATAACTTTTGGATTGTATACCATCTATTGGTTTGCAACAACACGTGGCGACCTAAACCGTGCTGGGGGACGAATACCAACAACATTTCTGCTCATTATCCCCTTTGCCAACTTCTACTATTTATACGTTTTTGCTGACAATTTTTGCCGCATTGTGCTCAAAAATGAATCGCAACGGATCGGCTACTTTTTGCTCATTACGCTTCTCATGCCAATTGGCGTGATTATTTATCAATATCACATTAATGAAATTCTTCACAAAATATTGGAAAAACAGCTTTCAGAACATCATTTGTAATGATTGAAGCATAAGCAAAGTTATAGGAGCGTTCAACATAAACCACCTTTAATCCGCCGTAATTTCTTCACCTTTATAAGTAAATTTTGCACCTTTACGGCGACCGTTCTGGCTCAAAAGAGCCCATAATGAATCTTTATCCTCCACTAATTGTTTATAATTCGCTTTATCGATAGCAACGACTGCTGCATAGGCCCAACCGTGAATAACACCTTCACTATCTTTACCTTCATCGTTGTAACCGAGAAAATATCTACGACATTTACCAGCCAACCATTCACGCGAATAGAATCCTTTATCTGGTAAATTGATCAAAAGCCGTCCAGCGCGGGCAGCGACAGGGCACAACATGCCATCTTTTTGTGCTTCTTTAATTTGATCCACTAATCTATAGAGGCCTTGGTTTTCAGCAACTGCTGCTTGGGTTGCCGCAGTACGGGCTTTATGCTTCGCTGCCTTAAAATTATCACCCTCTACAGCAATTATTGGCAAACTAAATAATCCCACGATACCCCATAATATCGACAATTTTTTATAATACATTTTCATATACCACTCTCCTAATCACACCTTAAATTGTGTATATACAAGTGATAGTCACTATATATATACACAAGTAAGCTCACTAAAATATTTTATCCTATCGAGACAACAGGCTGACCGAGTCGACTTTGACTATCTATAGTAACCTTAGTAACAAACTTACTTGTCCCCACATTTGTTAAACTCAGGGCATTCTTAAATCGTGGCTTATCAATCTCAAGCTTTCCACGAATATAATCTCCAAAAGTTTCCCTTTTGATTGAATCAAAGCCAATGACTAAATCTCGATCATATCCAGATTTCGAAGGCAAATTAGGAATTTTTTTCGACATGCCAGGCTCAATTGCAATAACGTTAGCCACACCATCACTGGTATCGCGAAGTTTTGTCTCCTGATCATTATAAAAAATCCCCGCAATCGCTTTTTCATTTGTCTTATTAACCACGATCGGATCAAACGCAGGAAACGCCTGCAACAACCCTGATGTCGTTAATGCCATGAAGATAATTCTTGCTATATTTTTACTTATTTTCATATATCACCTCTTTACATTATGTACAAATACACGAGTGGTATCCACCCGTATATTTGTACATAATAACTTCATCAAAATATTTTACCCTACCGATATTATTGGATCACCATGCTGTGGATCCTTACCCTCAACGGTAACTTTACTAATAAGTTTAGTTGTCCCCACATTTATTAAACTCAGAAGCTTATTAAATGCGTTCGAATCTACATCAATCCTGCCGTTTAGATACTGCTGCAACGTTGCACCGCCATTAGATACAAAACCGATGACAAGGTCACGATCAAACCCAGATTTTGAACTCAGGTTAGTAACTTTTTGCATTGCTCCTGGCTCAATTGTAACAACCTTATAGTCGGCTAGCTGAGAAGCAAGTTTATCTTCCTGGTCGTTATACACAATCACTGCAAATACTTTTTCATTTGATTTATTCACCACCATTGGATTCAAAGCAGGCAGCGCCTGTAATAATCCCGATGTTGCTAATACTATCAACATAGTTTTTGTTATATTGTTAATCATTTTCATATATCACCTTTTACTACATAACACCAATATCAAACTCAGTAAGATGTGATTTCATCACTATATATAACTTGTCTGCCGCCACTCTTTTTAACTTTAGCCATCGTAGCATGCTGTTCAACAGCTTCTTGATTCATAGATTTAAAACCCGTCACTGCTGCATATGCCTGTGGATGCATTTTTTCTTCGTCGTTCTTACCAAGGAAGTAATCACCGCACTGCTCTTCTAGCATTTTTTTGTTAATTGGCCCCTTTGCTTTTGGCAATACACGTAGACCACGGCCTACCATAGCCGCTACCGGACATAACATGTCATCTCCCTGAGCATCTTCAAGCTGTTGTGTTAATTCAGCAGATTTTTGCGAACCTTTTGATGCGCTTGATGGCCTTGTTTTACCATAAAGCGCTACTTGTTTGCTATAATCAGGTTGAGCACCTGCAAAGTCCGGGTCGTACACAACCACCGCTGTCGACTCTTCTTCAACATCAAAAGGTTTTATCATAGTACATGATCCAACAATCATAGAAATCAATAAAAATTTACGATTTAACATAGCATCTCCTCATTTATTTAATATATATCTCGCTTCAAAAACGAATTATTCCTTCGCAGCTCCCTTTCTTCTCGATCGAGAAGCTGTCACCGCATCGTATGCTTGCTGATGTTTTTCATTTTCTTCATTTTTACCGAGGAAATAGTCACCACATTCTTCTAACAACATTTTTTTGTTAACTTCGCCCTTTGATCTCGATAACACGCGCAATTCATCTCCCAATGCAGCAGCAACTGGACATAATTCGTTATCTTTGCTTGCATCTTCTAGTTGTTTGACAACAGCTGCAGAACGTTCTTTACGCTCCTGTTTCTGACCTTCTTTTACAGTGTATGTTCCTTTGTTGCTGTGTTCTTCATCAGTAGCAGCAGCTCTCACCAAGAGCGGCGCAGAAACAGCAAGTAATAATAAGATTCTACGATTTAACATGATTTTCCCCTTTTAATTAATTTAATGTGTCTTTATTCAAAAAAAATAAGCGTTGGTACCTGACACATGATGGTACCAAACTCGCTTTCAATTTGACCTTACTGTTCTCCTGATAATCAGGAAGAAAAGGCCTTTTTATTTTTATTCATCATCGTCAAATAATAACGACTTTTTATAGTCTTCATTTTTCAACAACAGTTGATGCCGACGGTCATATGCTTTATCGGCCGTTGCATAACTCACCGCCGCCCATGCTTGTGGATGGATGACATCATCTTCCTTCGGTGTAAGTCCTAAAAAGTATGGCTCGCATGTTTTTGCCACTCTATTTTTCAAAGGCCCCGGCAATGTTTTAAGCATTCGGCCAGCCTCTGCGATATATTTACAATCTTTTTCTTGTAATAATGACGCAATGCCATCAAAAAAATTTGCACCACACACCGCGCCCTTAGCGCGATAATCTTTTGTTTTTTCAAACGCATCTTGACATGCATAACATATGATCGAACGAACAATGTCATGTGCCGCAATCTGCTCTAAATATCTACCTAAAGACCCTGCGAATGAGCACAATTTGGCCGGCGTTTTCATATGTTCTCGTAACATATGCACCACCGTAGCAAAGGATTTATCATCGACAATCATCGTACGCCATTCTTCACCGCTTATCCATTGAGGGCGCGCATGAAATAGTTGATATGTCTCAGCATCATTTTCTTTGAGATAAGAGCCACATGCCGCATGCAAAAGCTGCAATCTTTCAATCTCTTTTTGCTGTGAGCCACCGGCAAGCGATTGCAACGTTTTAGCAATAAGCGCTTTTGTTTCAGCTAAACCGCACTGCTGTCGGTTTCTCAACACACCAACTAAAATATCGCGATCATCGGCACGCAAATCACCCACCATAACTAAGCACAGCAGTGTTACACTATAACGATAAAATAGATTACGCATCGCCATATTTATTACCTCTACCTAACTCCCACTCTCAAACCATTCTCTCCGCATACTTGAGCGAGAGAAGTCTTAAAGTCTCCATCGACTGTTTGATTCATATAATCATTGCTACATATCTTTTTCATACTTGAACTCTTACTGCCACACACCCCAGCGATTGCTTTCCAGTCTCCCGTTTGCTCAAACATGCCGCGACCAAGGCGACCTTGTGAGTCAGGAATTTCAGTTTTTACACAGGCATGACAAATCAATGCACGCGTTGTATCACTTAAGTTGCCGAGCTCTTGACCAAATGTCCCTAATGCCGCACAACTCACTTTTGGATGTTTCAGCGCAGCAAGTATTGATCGATTTAATGGAGCAAGTTTTTGCAGAGTAGTTAGCGAACCGAACAATTCAGCATACTTCTGTTGATTGCTCTGCTTGATCGTATCACCGCAAATAAGATAATAAAGCACGCGGTCATCATTCTCAATCCCACTTTTTTTCTCAAGTTTGGTAAAGGCACCATACAGATTCCCGACGTTCACCATACCGATTTCACATTTGCTGGTATCTCTGACCGCTTCACTCATCCTTGTTAGATAATCTAACCTATCTGATTGGCTCGCAGATACCACGCCCGTGCTAATCGCTGTTAATGTTATTGCTACAGCTGTAGCAATGTTAAATATAATTCTTTTCATTTTTAATCCATTTCGCTAAAAAACTACAGTACCCACATGATTTTGTCACCTAGATAAATAAAACATCTCGTGAGAGTAAGTTATTACGTTTCATCAACATAACAACTTACCTCCGCCATTCTGATTCTATAAACCGTACAAGCGACATTGTTGTACAAATGCTCTTTTTTCCGGTGTGGTTGGCATTAGTTGAAGCTTTTGAGGAGCACATGCTATTCGCTGCTCTGGCGAAGCCATTTCAGATGTTGCTACAGCCGGCTTAATTTTTTTCAATTTTTCAAACCTCATTTGCGCTTCCCAATCAATCCCGCCACCAGGCTTCTCAGCTAGTACAGCCCACCATGCCTGCGGATGGAAATAACTTTTCTTGTAAATATCCCCATACATAATACCTGTGTTATTTTCATGTCTATCTAGTCCAAGTAACTCAAACTCGCATTTGTTTAAAATAATCTTCTTAGTCTTTGATGGAAGAGCACTCAAAAATCTACCTTTTTTCCCAATATTCTGACACATAGCCTGATGATCTGCGTATGATCCAGAATCAGCCTGTGTTAACCAGTCTCCAATATCCTCTGCCAAACCGCCCTTTAATAACATTGAGCAGTCCAAAGCAGCAAACAAAGCTGCATATAACATCAATTTCTTCATAAAATCTCTCCTTAATAAATTTTTTACTTTTTAAAGGTATCTAAACGTTGATATTCACAATGTAGATTATATTAATTGTAATATATTATCTTATTTAATATCAATTGTTTTCATAAAGAAATATTAATAACTCCATAAACTTAACCTAAACCTTCACTTTTACCCCCCATTTTCGCTATGCTGAAAACTAGGAGAAGGGGGAGATTCATGAAAAATCAACAAAATGCACAAATACCGATTTTTTTGCCAGCATTGGTGCTGTTCCTGTGTACAGGAAATATATTCTCATTGGAAACAGTACCGTTTGAAGAGATTACGATTACCAATGCAATGGACAAATTACGAACTTTAGTGCGATACACTGATGCCAAACAGAACACAAATATCGATCCCATTAGTTCGGGATCGACCGTCATTATTAAGCGACAACCGGGAACGCCGATATTTTATTCAATCGACGATATTTCAGACGAATTATTTACGGCAACACCCGATCTCTTTTTTGGTAGCGTTCTCACCATAAAAATTCCACCAGCTATACAAAGCATTCTCGATCGTACTGCACTGACAAAAATTACCTCCGTCGGCGAAGCGGTAGCAAAAGAGGTCGTTTCACAACGACCATACGTACCGCCACTTCCAAAACAAAATGAGGTTGTACATCCGCCACTTGTCGTGCCGCCTCCGCCCGGAGAAGGCATTCACTATACTTACCCCGGAATGGGGGTCCAAACGCGCTAACTACTGCGCTTCTGCTGCAATGATTCAATATATTGGTACACCTGTCGCGGCGACATCGTATCAAGATCAAGTTCATCGAGCATTGAACAGCAGCATGCCAGCGTTACCGTAGTCGTCGAGCCTGTAGTAGATTGAACAAATGGTTCTGTATCAATAGGTTCTGAGATATCTGCCAATTGATGCGCACGCATCACGACATGTTCAGGTAATCCCGCACACCGTGCAACTTCTAATCCAAAACTGCTTGTTGCATTACCAGGTTTAATCGCATGTAAAAAAACCATGCCCTGCGCAGTTTTACGACTTGCTGCATGATACAATCCTAACGAACGTTCAGCACCAAGTTGTGCTGCAAGCGTATGATAATGCGTAGCACATAATCCCAATAACTGAATAGTTTCGTCGAGATATTCGATAATGGCACGAGCCAAAACCATACCATCATGCGTACCGGTGCCACGACCCAATTCATCGATAATCACAAAACTACGTGATGTTGCTGATTTACAAATTAAAGCAACCTCTTCCATTTCAACAAAAAAGGTGCTTTTCCCCTGTGCAACATGATCTGATGCACCGATCCTGGTAAAAAGACGATCAGTTAATGGAATCACTGCTTCTTGTGCAGCAACAAATGATCCCGCATGCGCCATAATAATCGCCAGCGCCGCCTGACGAAGAAAGGTAGATTTGCCACCCATATTCGGGCCGGTAATCAACCACATACGCTGCTGCGGCGTTAAATGCATATCATTTGCTATAAACATTTTACCGCTGTTTGCTAACGATGCTTCAACAACGATGTGCCTTCCTCCACGCAATAAAAATTCTCGTTCGTTGGTCATACGCGGAAATACCAATTGATGACGAACAGCTGCAATTGCAAAACCGAGCAGTCCATCAAGCCGCGCCAATTCATCGGTCATCGCGCGGAGCATATGCGTCTGTTCGCGTACTAAACTTGCCACTGCGGCAAAAAGTTCACGTTCTCGCGTTGTAGCATATTTTCGTGCATGATCAATTTCAGCAGCACGAGCACGAAGTTCTGGTGTTGTAAATCGATCATGATTCGACAATGAATGAACAAGTTCATAATGCTGTGGTACCTGTTGTCGGTTTGCACGTGTCGTTTCAAACACATAACCATACATCGTAATATATTTAATTTTTAACGATCCTATACCTGTTGCACGACGTTCTTGTTCCTCGAGCACTATCAACGCACGTTCACCCTGCATGCTCAAATGTCTCATATTATCGAGCTGTTGATCAAACCCCTCTTTAATGAGCATATCGTTTCCATCACCATCGTGAAGTGCTTGTGTCAAATAAGTATGCAACTCGGCAAGCTGATGATGCGATATCATAATAGTTGGAAGGAATATCGCCAAAGTTGTTTGCCGCAGAAGAATACTACAACGCATTATTGCGGGAATCGCATCACGTAATGCCCGATAATCACGAGGTAAAGCACGATCAATCGCAATGCGCCCTACCACACGTTCAACATCACCAATCACCTGCAAATCAACAAACAGCTGTTCACGAATCTTTGTCTGCTGAACCAACAGATTAACGGCATTTAATCGTTGTTGCAACGCATGCATATGTCGCAACGGCCTCAGTAACCAACGACGAATACAACGTGAACCCATTGCAGTTGCCGCATGATCGAGTACCGCAAATAACGTATGTCGACTTTTCGCATCATGAATATCCTCAACAATAGCCAAACTTTTTTGTGAAGCTGCATCAATAATCAAGGTTTCATCGGGATTATATAACGTTAACGGACGCATGTGCGTAATCGCATGAAAGGCGTGCCCTTGCAGGTAGGTATACAAAATACGGAGTGCCATCGCAAGCGCCGGTGAATTCTGTATAATCGATTGTTCACTGAGCATAATATGCGCTGCACACCAAGCAGTGTACTGTTCGTCTTGCTGTGTCACCGGTACTAACTTATAAACAGATGCCTCTTGCGATTTAAGTATACGATCGAGACGTGTGTCTTCTCTCGCAACGTCTTGAATAATTTCTTGAGGGGCAAGTCGTGCTAATTCCGCTTCAATTAAGTAATATTGCTCACTATCAATAACCGTTCCGCGACATATGCCGGTAATAATCTCAACATACACTAATGCACATGACGATCCCTGCAAACTCACTGCTACAACTCGTGATGTTTGTAAGGGATTCAATAAATGCTCATCGGTCAGCGTCCCGGGAGTAACAACATGGCTCACCACCCGTTCAACCAATTTACCCGGAACAACCTCTCCCTGCTGATTACAAATGACCACACGAAAACCACCATTCACCAGTTTTACCAGGTAATGATCAAGCGCATGACAAGGAACACCACACAACGAAATTGGCTGCCCGTGAACCTTACCGCGACTTGTTAGGGTAATACCAAGAAAGAAAGCCGCCTGTTCTGCATCACGATAAAAAAGTTCATAAAAATCACCAACCTGAAACAAGACTAATGCATCAGCGTATTGCTCCTTGATCGTATGGTATTGTTGCATCAACGGTGTCATCGTCATAATACCTTTACCGAACAAAAGATTAATGATTCAATGGATTCAGCGACTGTTCAACAAACCAATTGAGCAACGACTCTTGTAGTGCTACTGAAAATGGCCACGCCATAATTTGGTAGATCGATACTGATGGTAAAGGACGTATAATTTGGCGCAGCTGCTGTATGGCCGATGAACAACTTGCCTCTACATCAATATCACCTTGATCGTGATATGTTAACGAAATATCATTGCAGAAATGCTCCAAACACCGTACATATTCTTGTTGAATTCGCAGTATCAAATTACGTTCAACCTCATCATTTCCCGAAAATAAGGTTTGAAGCGCACTCATATGTGCTATTAATTTTTCTCCCTCATACAAGACATCTTGCACATAAACATGAGTCAATTCCCCGCCTTGCTTCTTAAGGTTATGAAGACGCTGAATCATCAGCTCAACGGTATTGAGTGATCGAATGAATCCTGTAACCTCTTCTCGAATTACAACGAATGTTACTCGAGATTGCGGTACCTGTTCCTGCAAAAACCATGAATCCGCAACGGCGAGCGTTGCTGTGCTCCCCATCGGACCGAGAAATGGATCGACCAATGCGCCAATACATTTCTGTACCAACGTCATCAAAAAAAGATATTTGGTGCCACTCCATACCGCTTTGATCGGCTTTGTCAAAAGCTGCACAGCATACTGCGAAATCGTACGTAATACCGGTTGGGCAGGATTCTTTTCTGTCAGTACCACATTACCGGCCTGCTGCATAACATTGTTGAGATGCGATAAATCATGTGTCTGTTGCGCGATCTTTTTTTTGAGCGATGCCATCGATTCTTGTTCCAGGAGGAATCCCACGATAATTCCCGTAACCGCAGCAACTTTGTACCAATAGCGTATGTTTGCACGACGCTGATGTTGGGTAGTCAATTGCTGGTACAGTCGATCAATGTTACATGGATCAAAATGAAACGATGGTGGTGCCACACTGTATGAACTACCGCACCATGCAAGTGTCAACAAAATTCTATGCCAATATGATACGTAAGTTAACTGTTGCATATTCTGACTACATGATGGTATTGTTTTTAATTGTTACTACGTATATAAGTGTAGCACACTTGTATTTTTTAACACAACCCCTATACTAATGACCAGTGCGGTGGATGTAGCTCAGTTGGTAGAGCATCGGATTGTGGTCCCGAGGGTCGTGGGTTCAATCCCCACCATTCACCCCAAGCCTCCTCAATATTGCAAAAATAAAGTTGCAAAAGGGAAAGAGTGCGTTAAACTATCAATGTACTCATGGTCGGTGTACCATTTCTTTACCGTCGGGGCGTGGCGCAATTGGTAGCGCACTCGCTTTGGGAGCGAGGGGTTGTCAGTTCGAGTCTGGTCGCCCCGACCATTTCATAAAAATCCTTTATTTTTTATCTTAAACTCTTTGCTGTCCATCGCCGAACACGCTATACTTTTTGCAACATGGGGGATGAGTATGGCAAATATAAAGTCCATCGTATATTCACTCACTATGGTGGCAGAATTACTTATTTTTATGTATATATATATCACAGGTGGTCATGGCACACGTGCCCTGCAAACTCTCCACTGTTCATTAACTGATATGGAAAAATCATGTACTCAGCTTGAACAAGGGATTTGTACTTTGCAAACATCGATTCATCGATGGGAAAAGTATCCATTTTATACTGAACAACGAGCGCGTGCCCAGCTCTATTTAGGGTATCCAGAAGAAACTTGGTATTGGTATGGAGGTTAACATGCATTATAAATTTACTTTACCCAAACTGCATTATGCATATGATGCTCTTGAGCCATATATTGATGCTGCAACCATGCAAATTCATTATGAAAAACATCATCAAGATTATGTCACAAATCTCAATAAAGCTCTTGAAGGACATCCCGAGCTCCATCAAAAATCACTCGAGGAACTCTTGGCGCATATTAAAACTCTCCCTGAAGCAATTCGCACCGCCATTCAAAATTATGGCGGCGGCCATGCTAATCACTCGCTGTTTTGGCTTTTCATGAAACGCGGTGGCGGCGGTGAGCCTCGCGGCGACATCGGTTCAGCAATATCGCAACAATTCGGTTCGTTTTCAGCATTTCAAGAAAAAATGAACAATACCGCAAAAACACGTTTTGGCAGCGGATGGGCATGGCTTATTATGAATCAAATGGGCACTCTCGAGGTCATTTCAACACCAAATCAAGATTCACCAAGTATGGTCGGCGCACAACCACTCCTTGGTATTGATGTCTGGGAACATGCATATTATTTAAAATATCAAAATAAACGCATTGACTATGTGCAAGCATGGTGGAATACTGTTGACTGGTCGTATGTCGAAGATAGATATCACTCCTCTCGCTAAAGTGTTCACAAAATCATGAGCCATACACATATTCCTGGAGCAAAATATCTCTGGTGTGCCCAACGTCAAATTTCCCATGATGTACACGACCTGGCACAGCAGTTCAATTTATCGATCCCTATCGTACAGGTTTTGATAAATCGAGGAATGACATCCACCGACTCGATCACACAATTTTTAAGCGATCTTGATGAAGATATAGCAGATCCTTTACTCCTGAAAGATGCTCTGCGTGCTGTTACCCGTATTGAACAGGCGATTGCCAATAACGAAAAAATATTAATAGCAGGCGATTACGATGTTGATGGCGTTACCTCTTCAGCACTCATACTTGTCAGCCTAAAACCACTTGGCGCCCACATCAACTTCTTTTTGCCACACCGACAACGTGATGGGTATGGGCTTTCTGTTAACACCATCCGTCGTGCAGCCGCAAATGGCTACAAGGTTATTATTACTGTTGATAATGGTATCACCGCCTTTGAACCTGCTCGTGAAGCAAAAAATCTTGGAATAGATCTTATCATCACTGATCATCACCAACCTCACGCACATCTTCCCGATGCATATGCCATTGTCGATCCTCATCAATCAGATTGCAAATATCCCTTCAAATATTTTGCAGGGGTTGGTGTCAGTTTTAAACTTATGTCACTCCTCTATACACGACGCTCACTACCACTTCCTTCGAAAGTATACGAGCTCCTTCTTTTGGGCACCGTTGCTGACGTTGTGCCATTAATTGGTGAAAATCGATTTTGGGTACGACGATCTCTACGACATATAAATCAATCAAAAAGTCTTTCACTCGCAATACTCAAAAAAAATGCACAGATCACTAAAGAAGTTATGTCATCACTTGATATTGGATTTTATGTTGCCCCACAGATTAATGCTCTTGGTAGACTCGATGACGCTCGTGAAGCAGTAGCATTTCTTATAGGATCACAACCAGAAGAAGTAGAACGTATCGGCATAATACTTGCCAATATGAATCAAGCACGTAAGAATATTGAAAAAAAAATTGTTGCAGAAATCGTTGCCAATATTGAATCAGGTATTATCAGTATACAAGATGCCGTATTGGTCGTTGAAGGAAAAGATTGGCCCTCAGGAGTTGTTGGACTCGTTGCTTCACGGCTCGTTGGACTCTACGGACGACCGGCAATCGTTCTTCACTGCACAACAAACGGCACACTCAAAGGATCATGCCGATCGATTGCAGAAATCGATATATTCAATGCGTTAGATTCAGTTAAAAATCTTTTGATATCATTCGGTGGTCATCCCATGGCAGCAGGCGTTGCACTGGCATATGAAAATCTTGCATCATTCCGTACAGCACTCCACGAATATGTTATTGCACGTATTGCACTAGCCGACATGAAACAGCGCATCTATCTCGATGCAGAACTCACGCTGCCTGATCTTAATAAAAAACTTGTACAGGACATGAAAACACTTGAGCCATTTGGTGCAGGTAATCGAGAACCGATCTTTCTGATTTCTTCGGTAACTCGTATTGGTGATATACAAGTACTTAAAGAAGCACATGTTAAGTGTATGGTCTTCCAACAGGGCGTGATGAAACCGATTATCTTTTTTAATCGCCCAGAACTGTATCATACACTTCAAAGCCATGATCAAGAACCATTCAATGTCGCAGCGTCAGTAACCGAAAATCATTGGAATGGCAAAATTAATATTGAACTATGCGGAATTGATGTTACATTAAGCAGCATACCTCAATCACAGTGACAATACATCTCGTCTTTCTGAAATGCTTGACCATTTTTAGGATAATTTATGCCACAAACACCGCGCATTAGCGTATTACCACATACACACGGCTGATCTATAGTCATGCAACCATCACTCAAGCGAAAAATTTCTCCAAAGATCGGTTCTTTCGCAGCATTGTTTAAAAATTGATCATATACTTTAACTGAATTAGCTGAACCAGTATTAAACTGATCAAACAGCCATACAGTATTACGACGACCTAAATCTACAGCCGTTTTAGAATTCAGAAGACCAAGTCCAAATTTGTCAAGCGTATATTTTTTATTTATATTATCGCGTAGATTGTCTGGAAGCATAACATATCGTTTAATCCATTCGTAAACGGCTTCATGCGGGGAATAAGTATCTGCCTGACAACTACAATATAACTCACCGTTTATTGAACGCGATCCCGGAAAACAGAATCCTCTTCCGCCGGTATTTGCACAAACACACGGGTCTGCCATGACGGTACATCCATCCCTATTTTGTCCACTATTTACTGCTGTGTCTGCCTGACACTTACAATATAACTCACGTCTTGCTGAACTCGAGTCTGGAACACAGGATCCTTTTGAGCCGGAATTGGCACAAACACACGGGGCGCCTATGATAAAACATCCATCACTATTGCGTCCAACGCCATAGTTATTTTCTGCTATCGCTAGCGCAATGCACGCTATCATATAATATTTATTATTCATTTCTTCACCCTTATCATCCCTTCTTAATTAATCACAATGGCAATACAAATCATCTTGTCGAAATACTTTTCCATTTTTTGGGTAATTCATGCCACATACACCCTTTGCTCCACTATTAGAACATCTGCAGGGTTGATTAATGTATTGACACCCGTCACTTAATCTGAAAAAAGCACCCAAAATCGGCTTTGCTTTCATAACTCTCACAAAATTTTCATAAGCAGGAACCAAATCTTGTCCAGTTTCTCTTGGATCCGGCCAACCAGGAATGCCAAGATCTGCGGTAATAACACCACCTATAAGAGCAAATGTCATTATGTCGTTAAGATACATTTTAGTAACTTCTGCTCTTTTCTCAGGGGATGCAAGCACAAATTTTTCATACCATTTGTAGCCTATCTCATAAGGAGAATATGTATCTGCTTGACAATTACAATAGAGTTCACCACTTATTGAATGCGATCCAGGAAAGCAGAACCCTTTATTTCCTGTATTTGAACAAATACACTTATCACTCATCTGTACACAACCATCTCTGTTAGGCACGGCGAAGCATGATCCGATCAATATTAAACTTGCTAAAATACTTTTATACACAATACTCTCCTTCATCTCCATCCTACCTTAATCGACGCGTTAATTCTTGACGTGCCTGCGCGCTTTCAGCACCGGTAGCCTGTCGTGAAATAATATCTTTTAAATCATTTGACGTCTTTTGCGCAAATTCATTTAACTTCTTTTCAGTCTCACGCACTGTGCCTTGAATAGTAGATTCAAGTTTTGCCGTAGCAGTATTAACATCATCTCTTGCCTTCAGTGCAGTTTCCGCCTGAGCAATTACCGTTGTCAGATTTGTTCCCTGTGTCTGTACCTGCAAAGCCTGCCGAGCATTATCAATTGATGCTTGTTGCGTGAATAATGCACTCATCTTACTATCTAAATCGTTAAAGAATTTTTTGATCTCATTAATCGCATTATCTATGTATGGCTTACAACTATTTAAAACGTCCTCAGCAGACTTTACCGAAAGATCGACATCGCCAGAAAAATCTTTGTTGAATAATGTTCCTCGAATATGTGTCTTGCCAAACGATCCCTGCTTAAGAGCCTCCAAGCTACCTTGAAAAACAATCTCATTAATATCAAACTGATTTAACACATTTGATGCGACCCATTGCGAAGCATCAAGTGTACCAACCGACGCTATTTTAGAAAACTCAAGCACATTATGCGCTGCTTCACGTGCCCCTTGTAATGCAGCGGAGCTCAGTGGTTTACCAACCTTATCTAGAATACCCTGTGCTGCTTCTAATGATTTCATAGTAGTTTCTTTGCCAAGGCGAATCGACACAAGCGATGTTCCTTTTGCCGTTTCATACGCCAGTTTGGTAGCAGCTTTCGCCGTTTCAAGTGCAGCTATTTGAATACCAAAATCAATAGCACGGGTAGTTTGTGTGTCCTGAAATCTCTTCGCAATCTCAGACCCAACAGTATTAGCAGCTTTTCCAATCTCTTGCCCTGCTGTATTAAATGCATCCTGTACCTTATTTGCAGCATGCGTTATGCCATCCCATGCATCAGTAAAAAAATTTGCCTGAATCGTACCAATTAAGCTTATAGATACAAGAATAAGTCGACCGTTCATATTACACCTTCGGCAAGTTATAATACCAATTCTTCTTGCTTTCAATCTGTTTATCAATGTCACTCACCGTATCTTCAAGAACTTTCAGCTTATCGAGGACTTCTTTTTCTGCATCAGTAAATTTTTGTTGAACTTGTTTCAGCTTTTCAACATCCTGTATCATGCGATTAATATCCTGTTCGTTTGCTTTTTGAGCAGCATCAAGTACTTTGATATCTTCCTGTGCACGAGTAATCCCTTGAATTACCTGCTGCTTTGCAGAATCAACACCATTCAAAATTGCTTGACGAATAAACTTTTGAAGATTTTGCTGGAACTGTACGTAGAGATCAACTTGAGGATCTTTAAACGATCCACCAATACCACATTTTACTTTTGCACTCAGGAGCGGTTTATTTTCGAATAGCGTATCACCTATAGCAGCCTCAAATTCTGCCTTTGCGCCGCTCATCGATACATCCAAAAATGTTTTTTGTTTAATAAGCGGTCCAGGACCGATACCAATCATACCGCTCACCAAACATTTTTGACGAGTCAACGACATTTCAACATCGATAACAGGATCTTTAACACCATCCGCGTCAGTCAGCGAAAAGAGATTTGGGATAACAATCTTTTCAAGCGATCCATAAAACTTCAATCCAAGATCATTTACTCTTCCTTCAAAAGAACCCGACTTACCAAAAATGTTAATTTTACCTGCCAACTCAAAACCAGGTTCAATAAATTGATCAAGAATCTTCACTTCTTCTCGAGCAAACCGAATTTTAAAATCATGAATCTCAAGTGGCATTGGAACCTTAGGAATATTAAGCCCTAAGGAATCAATACATAACTTGAAAAGATCAAAAAAGGTATATAGTCTTGTCGTGGAACCTTCTAACGCCATGTTCATAGTCATCATATCGACAAGAAATTTAAAATTTAGATTCCAGTCATTAACTTTGAGTTGTGCTGCACCCCCCAGTTTAATCGGTATTGGAGGAGGAGCTGGAAAGAACCCAGCGATGAGACCCACGTCTGTCAATTCCCACCCTTTAAGACCAAATGGCTGACGCCACGTTCCCAGCATCTGTGCACCAAGATCAACAGTAACCCCGTTAAAATCAAGAGCACCTTTCAAAGACAGAAGTTCAGCTTGCGTAGGTCGAAATAGCACACCAACCTCAATACCAATTGCTGGAGCACCTCCCAATACCGGCCCATTTTTAATCAAGATACCGATCGAATCGAATGAAAATTTCGGTTTTTCCTTAGGTGGTAGAGGATTACCCGCATCATCATATTCAATATCTTCATATGACGCCATTTCAGCCTGCATTTTTTGCTCCATTTGCGTCATAGCATGCTCCATCTTGATATCGGCATTAACCTTTGACGTCAAAAGATTTTTTCTTTTTTGAGAATAAATGAGCTCAGTCAAATCTTCCTGAGATAATAAAACAGCGAGACTATACTTAACCAACGGCCCACCAAAGTCGAACGTACCTTTCAATTGAAATGCATGCTCTTTAGAAATACCCAAGAAATTTCCTACTTTTTCTAGTGTTCCAAGCAGCGGAACGCGGCCATTAACAGATAATCCTTTCGGAATCAATTTTGGCAACAACCTTTGAATTTCTTCGGGTAATACGAGGTTTGTTGTATCATATTTACAGGTACTGACCAACAATTGTGCACTCGAACATACCACATCAATGCCGCCCGGCAAACCAGGAATAAGGGATGCAAGGCTTTTATTAACAATCTCATCGCTAAACATAATAATACATGGTTTAGTCTGGCCACGAACAATAGCAATCATCAAGTTAACAGGAAATGCAACCGAACCAAATGCCGCTTTACCACTTAATATTACCGTCGGTAATTTTGTTGCAGGATTTGTAACGATACTTGCTATAACATCATTCATACCAATATCTTTCATGGTCGGCAATTCAGTCGTTGCAAACGGTCGAATCTCTTTAATTAATGCAGTAAACCCAAAAGTTGCCGAAGGTTTCTTTAATTTGTCGGGATCGCGACGAATATCTGCCCGCGCCATAAAGGTTATACCATAGAGCTTAACAGTACCAATCAACGATAGTGCTTTTTGCTTAGCACGAGGCTTCGGACCCTTTTCTATTGTGGTCGTACTGGCTGTTGATAGTTTTATATCTTGTGCAAGCGCACTCTTCTGTTTCTCATCTTGCCGTGTACGCCATGCATCACGTTCACCTTGTTTGCCCTTTTCGCGCGAAAGAGTAAGCCTATCTTGCATCAACTGCTCTTCCGTCTCAAGTACCGGATATCCATACGTAAGTTTAATCTGCTTGAGTGTTAATTCTTTATAGGAGAGATTAGCGTTAACCGTTCCACTGAAGAAAAGCCCCTTACGAGTGATTGACATTAAAACATCAATATCCATCTTGCCAATCGGATCAAGATCGAGAGACAACGATCCTCCGATGCTAATCTTGCCATGTAAACTACGAAATACAACCTCAGGATCACTCGGTTTTTCTCGCTCTTTTCTCGTTAATCCGATCAAAAATTGAACATTATTTAATTTACCAATATTTTTAATCGCCAAATTATCACCAGTAACCTCCAGCTGTGCGCCAATTTGATTGAGCGTCTTTTTATCTGTATTTTTATAATACTGAAGAAGATCAGGTCGTCCGGCACGAGAACGTTCTGCAATAAACGAAATCTCAGCATTTTCTAAAATACCAACACCATTAATCGGCAAATCCTGAGCACGCACGTTAAGTCGAATACCCGCACGGCTTACCACAAGCTTGGCAGTAAATTCTGTTTCTGGCTCAGGCTCTGGCTCTTGATATTCCTCAGCGTAGGATTGCTCAGGAATATCTTCAACTCCTGCAACATCCGCTGAAGTGTCTTCTGCAACAAAAGTCATATCAACATTGTCTGGTGGTAATTCATTCGTAAAATTTAAACTCGGATCTTCATCAAGCGGTGCTGGTTCAGGTAATTCTTCTGCTAGTAATGTAGGATCGATTTTCGCCGCTTCTCCTTGTACAAGATTATCGGCCTGAACATTAGCTGGCATGATTGATGCAGTTTCATCAGGAGACGGCTCTGAAACCATTTCTTGCAGCATTTCTTGAGATTCTTCTTGCGCATAGTCGAAACTGCTTCCTGCATCGTCAGAGGGGAGCACTAAAGGAATTTTTTGTATCGTTCCATTACATGTTAAACGGCGTGATGATTTAATCTGTGCAACCTCAGGCCTTCCAAATTTTGCACGCCATAAATCAAGCAAGATTTCAGCTTTCTTAAATTGCCAATTATTAAGGGGAGATTGCTTCAATTCAGGAACAAGATTAACAAGCGGCACTTTTTTAATTTCTAATTTTGCGGTAATCGCATCTAAATTAAACAGGATAGAGAATTTCGCCTTTTGACCAAAAATGGTAATCTTGGTCGACAACACAATGGGCGCACCCTCACTACCTGCAATCGTAAGATACGCCGCTTTAACGGTAATATTCTTACCTTGAGGAAGAGTAATAACAAGGGGATCATACTTAAATTTATCAACCATTTCATCCGTGTACGGATCTTTTTCTTTTGTCATTTCTCCAAACCGCAACTGTAAGACCATTTCACCAATGACAAATGGCGATTCGCCTAAAGAAACCTTTTTAAGACCAATTTGGGCTTTTTTTCCCATAATGGTCACATATCCCTGTGCAGACATTTTTTCTTCAATTAAATCGAATTTAGCTTCATCCAAAAGTGCAGTATTCACATCGAAGGTTGTTTTGCCATCTTTAGTAAATACCAAGTGCATACCAGCTTTTCTGGTCAAAGGATCGGTAAATGGTTCCAGTTTTGCTTTACCAAATACCGGCAATGACATACCCGTTTCAACGGATTTTTTCCGGTCCTTCAGCTTTGCTGCCAACTCTGGCGGCAACAAAAGCTCTTTATCAAGCTTAAATGAAGTTTGCTGCAAGACATCAAGGTCTTGTTTCGATATCTGATCGGCAATACGCGCAAGCGTTTTCTTGATCGCCTCACGATCTGCATCTGGTAACGTCAAATCGGCATCAATAGCCGCCGCAAGTCGTTGACGTTCTATGGGAGTAAGTGTTGTAATTACAACTTTGTCACCACGCATTACAGGTGCTGTACTCTGCTGAGCCCCGACCAAGCAATATACTGACACTATGAATGCGGCCGTAAGACTGTATCCTATTTTACGCAAAACGCTTACTATAAATACCATAACCTGTTCCCCTGCTTCCGAACAATTACCAATGCATAGAAAAGCGCTCGATAATATTTCATATAAGATTATAACGATTTGGGTCAATTATTGTAAACAATTTCATTTAGAATTATAAAAATAGGCAATCATGCATCGCATCGTCTATCTCATAGGATCATCGCTTCTATATGCCGCAGCATATCAGGCACCATCACAGCTATGGTGGTGTGCAGCAATATGGCCTCTCATACTCTGGCTGTACGTACGAACAGGCACTATCAGATGGTACCATGGATACCTTTGGGCATATGTCACACTTGCCCTGCAATTAAGTGGTATTTTGTACGGAATTTTTTACCTCATGTCGGGATCTACCTGGACATGTATGGTCTTCTTTACGCTAGTAATAGCTATAATGGCAATTCCAGGCGCACTGTTGTTTGCATTTGCCGCCTATCTTGATGTCTACACCACCAACAATCCAATACGTCCCTTTTGGTGGTTAACCCTATGGCTTTACCTCACTTGGATGGAATATGCATCACTACTCTTTTGGAACAATTATGGATGCATATTGCTCAGCCCTCTCATTTTCCTGAGTATACCTTACCGATATATATGGCCCATCGCGTACCTCGGCAAACCACTTTTTCTTGCTTGGTGGATTACCGCATGCATGGTCACTGCTGGTATGTTTGTACAACGTTCTTTCATAAAATATTTCATAATAATCATGATGATTCATGGAACTCTCTGGTATTTTGCACCCCTCCCATCAACTCCTCCTTCATACCTTCGTCATATTGGTATCATTCGATCATCATTTTTACTCGACGAGGGAAATCTCTCAGCTCTCCATCACTGCGCACGCCACATAGAACATTTATGTAATCAACATCATGATATTCAGGTTATTATACTACCTGAATCATCATTATATCCTCCCGCTATCATCGATAATTGGAATAGCCTCGCATCACACACATGGACGAGCCATGTCTCGAAGCCGGTCATCTTCGGTGGATATACGTTATGTCACGACAGCTACTATAATACTGCAGCATTTAGCTACCAAGCCCAAATCTTGGCAACTTTTGACAAGCAACACGCAACCCCATTCATTGAACGCATACCGTCGTGGTTCCAGTACCCTTGTATTGAAAAAATATTTTACAAATTATATGGTAGCCTCTTGCCAGGAACACAACCTCGCAAAGTATGGCAATTATTACCCTCATTGTACGTAGTACCTTATATCTGCTCAGAACTATTTTTTGGAACCAATCCACGCGACGAATATCACCGTGTTCCCATTCTTGTATTATGTAACACAAAGTGGGCACCAACCTCAGCGCAAGAACTTATGTTGTGGGGAGCACGATTACGTGCTATCGAATGGCAACGTGATATACTGTTTGTTGCACAGCACTTTTCAAGCTGGTGTAGCGCACGTGGCACGATCGTACCACTCATTAGTGAAAAGAATACTTGTTCATAATCAAAGGAAATCATCATGATCGTAACAATAGATGGCCCAGTAGCAAGCGGAAAAACATCAGTCGCGCGAGCAGTTGCAGCGGAATTATCATGGTTCTGCTTACTCAGCGGATACTTGTATCGCGGAGTTACCTATGGACTACAATATCACTTGTCGTACAACGAAGATCAACTAAAAAATCCTCGTGAAAAAGATATTACCGCAATCATTGCCATGCTACAGTATGAGTATATTAACAATAGCGTAACCGTCACCTTACATCATGACAATATTACTGCATTGCTCAAAAGCCCTACTATTGATCAGATGGTGAGCTATATCAGTAAAGTTCCTTTTGTACGCCAACAGCTTGTTGTGCTCCAGCGACATCTTTTACAACTTCATGAAAATGCACTTGCCGAAGGACGTGATTGTGGCACAACTGTTTTCCCCCAAGCAGACCTTAAAATATTTCTCACTGCAGATGCACAAGTACGTGCAGCGCGTTGGCAACATGATCAAGCAAAAAACGGTATCAACTTGCCGATAGGAGAATGTCTTAAATCTATCACCGATCGCGATATGCAAGATACCCACCGCGCCTGCTCACCACTTACCGTGGCAGCTCATGCTGTCGTCATCGATTCTTCCAATAAAACATTTGCAGAGACGGTACAAACAGTAGTATCTATGATCAAAGTAAACAGATCATATCATAACAATTGATCCCAGACATACTTACACCGGACGCTCGCTAAATAACGATGCATACCATTTTTTGAACCGAAGATTAACGTTATGGTGAATATGATCGCCATGGTAACACATGATACCAAAAATAATACAACTCACTGAAAGCATAAGATGCCATGAACAAGTTTCTGACAAGAAAATAACTCCATACGATATACTGCTCAATGGAGCAATAAAACTGGTACACGACATGGTGGTTGCGCTATACACTCGCAAAAGATACGCTTGCAAATTAGCACATAAAAAATTACTGAGTAATGTCTGAATCAACACCAACAAAAGCAACATTCCCGCATCGCCATGTATCCATGTCGATTCTGTGGCATATGACACACACCCTGCCAATAGTCCGCCGCCGAGCATAGTGATGCCATTGAGAAACAAAGGATCAGCTTGATAATCGGTCATTAACTCTTGCACGGTGATAATACCGATGCTCAAACAACATGTTGCTATGGCAACAGCCATTTCTGCAACACCGCACGAAAACATAAACCGTGTGCACGCTTGACCTTCAGTAAGTACCAAAATAACACCAGTAAACCCTATCAAAAGTCCAACAATCTGCATCCAAGAATAACGCATTCCCTTGAGAATCCATGAAAACAACGCTGTCGACAATGGAAAAAACGCAAAAATTGCTGCAGCAGTCGCCGACGAAGTAAATTGAAGACCCCACGCACGCAATGCATAAAAACCAAAAACTCCAAAAAGTGCATGTCGTAAATATAATAACTGTTCACGCCTTACAAATTTTTTCTGATGAAAAGACGTAGTTAATCGCGAATAGATCAGTAATGCAATACCACCCAATGTCATACGAAATGCAATAATAAATAATGGCTTAGCATGAGCAAGCATTACCTTGCCTAAGGTAAAACTTAATCCAAAAAAAATATTCATGACAATGAGCAGAAGAACCATAGCAGCACCTTAACTCGACTATAAATAGTAAACATTGAAAATGAGACGCATCACATATATTACGCAGTATATTATAACATGTTTATGCAAAGGAAGGAATTACAGACGATTTCGCCCTACTTAATAGAGGTCAACTACTATGCATTGACGACGAACTTGATGAAGAAGATAATGATAATAAAAGCGTACGCACAAATAAAAATGGGCAGACAACATTAATTATCGTCTGCCCATTTTTATTTGTGTAGCAACGCTACTACTTCACCATATCTTCTGACGCAATGCCTTCTTGATGTACACCCGACACACGTACTTTTTGATGTACGACTTTAAACTCATCTTCACGACCATCATGATAAACAACAGTGTCTGTTTCAATTTCATGAACAACAATCGGCTCTGATGGCACCACCGGTTGTGATTGTTTTTTTCTTCCACAACCTACGACTGTCATCAAGATGCAACACAACGCTGCTTGTGATATAAATTTCATAATCGTCCCCTTCGCAAATACAGACTAACTAAGAAGTTTGATTTGAAGATGCGTGATGATCATCACCTGCTGCACGCTTTGCTTTTGCATGTTTCGCAGAGAATGGCGAACGCAACAATGCTTCTTCAAGTACTTCATCCATAGTATCAACGAATTTTAAAGTAATGTCACGCGTATTAAGCTCCGATTGCATCTCATCAATCTCTTCTTTATTTTCTCTCGGTAAAATAACTTTCTTAATCCCATGTTGCCATGCAGCAAGTATTTTTTCTTTAAGACCGCCGACGGGAAGCACACGTCCACGTAAGGTAATTTCACCAGTCATTGCAACAAGTGGATTTACGGGATTTTTCGTCATTTCTGAAACGATCGCCGTACAAAGTGTAATACCAGCCGAAGGACCATCTTTTGGCGTTGCTCCTTCTGGTATATGTATATGAATGTCTTTAGTGGTATTAAAATTTTGTTTCAAGCCTAATTGAGGAGCCTTTGAACGAATATAGGTCAAAGCAGCATATGCCGACTCTTGCATCACTTCGCCAAGTTGACCTGTTAATGTCACATTGCCCTTACCAGTAACAATGCTCGTCTCAATTTCAAGCAAATCTCCACCAACCTCTGTCCATGCAAGACCAGATGCAAGCCCAATCCGTTCTTCCTGCGCGTTGAGCGGCTTGATTTTAAATTTAGAATGACCAAGCCATATTCTCAATTGCTCTTCTGTCAGCGTAAAGGTCAACATTGATTGATCTTCCAAAAACAGTTGAATAACCTTACGCAAAATCTTCGTCAAGGTTCTTTCCAATTGTCGAACACCTGCTTCTTTCGTATATTCACGAATTAAAATCATTAAGACATTTGATGGAATTTTACACTGCTTCGATGAAAGCCCATGCTCCTTTAAGTTTCTCGGCAACAGAAACTTTTTCGTAATGTCAAATTTTTCCTGCTCACTGTAACCAGAGAGAAAAATTAACTCCATACGATCATGCAAAGGGTAAGGAATTCCTTCAATATGATTTGCTGTTGCTATAAACATTACCTGAGACAGATCATATGATATTTCAAGAAAGTGATCATAAAATGCTTTGTTTTGTTCGGGATCAAGCACCTCAAGAAGTGCTGCCGATGGATCACCGTTATGCGAATCGGTCGACATTTTATCAACTTCATCAAGAAGAATTACTGGGTTGACAGTTTCAACTTGACGCATAGCTTGCAAAAATTTACCCGGCAATGCTCCAATGTATGTTCTGCGATGACCACGAATTTCTGCCTCATCGCGTACACCACCTAATGAGATACGACGAAATTCACGACCAAGACTCTCCGCAATCGAAGAAGCTAACGATGTTTTACCCACGCCCGGCGGACCAACTAAACAGATGATCGGTGATCGCTTCAACAAATTCGAAAATTTTTTGGCAGCAATAAATTCTAAAATACGCTCTTTCGGCTTCTTAAGCCCTGCATGTTGTTTATTTAATATTTTTTCAGCGGCCTGCATATTAATAGTATCACGTGATGATTTATGCCATGGAAGCGCTAAAATCCATTCAACATAATGTCGTACTACAGATGCCTCAGCAGATGATTGCGGCATCTGTTCAAGTCGACGAATCTCACGTTCTACTTTTTCTGCAGGATCGCGAGGCAATTTGAGCGACTTAACTTTCGCACGCAACTGCTGAACTTCAGCCTGCTGATCATCCCGCCCCAATTCTTTATCAATCGCATTGCGCTGCTGCTGAAGATAGTACTCTCGCTGATTGCGCTCCAATTGAGATTGCACGCTCCCTCGAATACGTTCTTCTGTCTCAAAAATGGTAACCTCTCTATCAAGCATTTTACATACATAGAGCAATCTTTCGGGCAAATTACCCATTTCTAGAAAAACCTGTCGCTCATCAAGAGGAAGCGTAATATGCGCCAGCAATGTATCCATTGCGTGTTCCATATTATCAACGGAGCTCACTTCAGAAAGAATATCAGCAGGTAACTTATTATTAATCTTTTGATAACTTTGATATCGAGTCCTAACATGACGCCATAATGCCTCAAGTTCGTTGATATCAGTTGTACCCGTTGTCGCACTATCAACACAGTCAACTTGCATATAGCCATTGCCACTATCACAAGAAAGCGCCTGAGACCTACTGACTCCCTCAACTAAAATCTTAAACCCGCCCTTTGGCATACGTACCACCTGGAGAATTACTGCACGAGTTCCATAATCATACAAGTCTTTGAATGACGGTCTCTCTACCTCAACATCACGCTGAGCTGTTACAAAAACCTGGCGATCTTGCTGAAGAGCAGACTCTACCGCTGCTATCGATTGTTTACGACCGACGATAACCGGAATAATGCTCTTTGGCAATATTGTCATATTTTTAAGAGGAAGAACAGGTAACAGGTAATGTACCTTTTGTGAGCTTCCCTCTGCTTCATGTGGTATTTGATAATCCATAGCAAGAGCCCCTATAACCCTGAAGAGTGGTAACATACTTATTCTAATATCTTAGTCTATCATGCTCAAATACATCAGTAAATGGCAATCGCAAACAATATCGAATAATTTTGCGATTCTATCCAAAACGTGTATGCTAATTACTACATTAAGATCGGAGAGAAAGAGACTCTCGACTTCTATAGCTGACTCAAATCTAAGATAGTAAGCGAGTCGTTTATCTCATCAGCTTCTGGAGGTCTAGTAAGCTGAATACGCCTTTCTCGGGTGTACCGATACAAGCAACACACAATTTTAAAGGAGTGTCAGATATGGCAAGTAATATGCATGAACAAAAAAGCGGGCTTAGCAGCTCCTTATGGAATTTGTTTAGGAGTATTGCCAGCTTAATTTTTGGTAAATTTGAAGACGAGGAGTTCAAAAAGTTTGCCCGTATGGGGTTTGTCTTCACCCTTATTATAGGGTCGTATTGGACATTAAGAACGCTCAAAAATGGCGTTTTTATGAACCTCGTCAGCGATAATATGTTACCGTGGGCAAAAACATTCTCAATTTTTTTTCTCTTTCCAGTCGTAGGTATCTATTCTACGCTGTTGAATAAGCACTCTCGCGAAAAAATGTTCTATCTTGTGCCAATGTTTTACGGCATTTCTATGTTGATCATTGGTGCTTTATTCTTCATATTTCAGGCACCTGACCAGATCATCCACAGCCGTACCGGCCTCGCCTGGTTCGCAACAAAAGCTGTTGGATTCTTTTCATACGTTATGATTGAAAGTTATGGATCACTGCTTCCTGCATTATTCTGGGCGTTTGCTTCAGAAGTAACCGGCACCGAATCAGCAAAAAAAGGCTTCCCACTGATTTATGCTATTGGACAAGTAGGTGGCATTTTAGGGCCTAAATATCTCCTCAAATTGCCAAAATGTTTTGAATCACTGAGCAAAAAGGGTATGATTCCAGCATCACTTGACGGACTCCACTTATCAGGCGCCCTACCGGCCATGGTATGCGCCATATTAACACTGATGATTATTGTCCTTTTCCGACACTTCTTAAAAGTAACACCAAAATCGGTCCTTACCTCATACGCCACACACGCCCAAAACAAATCAACAGCGCATGAAGAAGAGCCCGGTTTCTTTGAAGGATTAAAGTTAATGCTCAAACATGGATACCTTTTTGGTATCTTTGCATCGATTTTTGTATTCGAATTCATCGTTACTGTTTTTGATTTCAATTTCCAAAAAGCAATCAAGGCAAACTTTGGCCATAGCAATGCGTTAATGCTCGAATATCAGGGATATTATGGCAGCTGGGTTAACACCGTAACACTTGCCTGCTTATTGCTTGGCGTCAGCAACATTGCTCGATTCCTTGGCGTTGGCGTTGCTCTTGCTATTGTCCCACTCGTTGTTGGTGGTGCACTTTATACATTTATCGCTGGTGGAGACATCAATCTGCTGCTCATCCTTATGGTAGGATCGAAGGCAATTGGATACGCACTCAATGGCCCAGCACAAAAACAGCTTTATATTCCTCTGTCACATGATGCGAGATTTAAAGCACAAGCATGGATTGAAAGCTTCGGATCACGTCTTTCCAAAGAGGGTGGCTCTCTTTTCAATATGCTCTATCCCGTATTGCAATCAGCAACGTATATTATGTGGACAGGGTATCTTGGATTCAGCATGATAGCGCTTTGGTTTGGAACAGCAATATATCTTGGTGCTCGTCATAAAAAAGCAGTTCAAGAAAATAAAATCGTTTGTTAAACCTATCTATTCTTTGAAATCCCTCAGCCCATTTGAAGGAAGCTGGGGGATTTCATCAAAATCCAATACTGTGTTACAAAAATAAATGGGGTGGTCCAATGCGTGTTAGGCAGTTTTTTAGATCACTATTTCAAATACCAACAAATGACACTTTAAAGCTTTCTCTTGTAGCTCTTGTATTTTTTATTATCATCGGCAGCTACACGGTCGTCAGAACTCTTAAAGATTCCTTTTTTGTCAGTATTGTTGGCCTCAGCTACATACCGCTCGCCAAATTTTGGTCAATCATTATGCTGTTTCCTGGAGTCCTGATCTTTTCAAAACTCGTTGATACCGTTAAACGTCATCAGCTCCTCTATATATACAGTATATTTTATGGTATTGGTGGATTGGTCATCGCATACTTCTTAAACCATCCTATCATTGGCTTGCCTAACGAAGTAGCAAGCTCATCTCGATTATTTGGATGGTTTATCTATTTATTCATTGAAGGATTTAATCCATTCTTGGTCAGTGTTTTTTGGTCATTTGCGCATTCTATTACCGATCCGAAAGAATCTAAAGTCAACTACCCAGTCATCGTTGCTATTTCAAAAGCAGGCGGCATGCTTTTTGCACTCCTTGGTTGTTGGATTCTTGCAGGATTTTCGTGGATGTGGACTCCAGCGTTATCAGAAATAGCTCGCCACCAAATACTGCTTGCCGTGGCATCGCTCGTCCTCTTGCTGATCCCTATTTGTATACACATCTTAATGGTAAAAGTTCCCCGTAGCGCTCTTCATGGATACGAGGCTGCATACCGTGAAGCAGTCGACCGCCAAGAAAAAATAACACAATCTCACCATAAACGGGAACGGTCGCTGCGTGGATCATTCAAATCATTCAAAAGTGCAATATCGGGACTTTTTTCAGGTCTAACACTGCTCATCAGCTATCCCTATGTGCTCGGCATGTTCAGCATTGTATTCTTTTGGGAAGTCATTAATGCATATGTGAGCTACGAACGTCTTAATACTGGCAATATTACACTTGCTACACGAACAATAGAAATGTTGCACCAAGACTTTTCAATTCATGCTGGTGGATTTCTTGTAGCAATCTTTGGCACACGTATTCTTGTCGAGTTGCTTGGTGAACGCAAATCACTGGTTCTTGTACCGCTCATAACAGGCATCTTGCTTGCCGCTCATACCTCGCTTGTCCTGTCGATGGGTACGGTATATGTCCTTCTCAGACTCATGAATTTCGCCTTTGCAGTTCCCCTTCGCGAGCGATTGTATACGATTACCACTAAAGAAATTAAATTTAAATCCAAATCATGGATCGACTCATTTGGTGCAAAACTTGCAAAAGGATTCGGATCCGGTTACAACATGATTATTGGCCATATATCGCTTGGTATTCGAGGCACCTTTAGCGCCATTTTCTTTTCAACACTTATCAGCATCTGGATGGTTGCAGCGCACCTCATGGGCAGGTCATTCGAGCAAGCAATCGCCAAAAACAAAGTTATCGGTGTTGATGACGATAAAAAATAGTTGCATTTTTACGATGGTAAGGTAGGCTGGTACACAAGTAGGTGGTATCAGCCTACTCTTTTTATTGAATTCTTGTCTCTCTGACAGGGTGGTTAATCTTGATAACAAGATACCGAGAGATAACGTTATAACCCGCGAAAGGTAACCTTATGATCGACATACGACGTCTCATTCAAGCAGGAACGCAATTTGGACACCAACACAAATGGGGTAATCCAAAAAGCCGTCGCTTTTTGTGGGGCACTAAAAATGGTATAGATCTTATTGACGTCTCTCAAACAGCATTTCTCGCCCAAAAAGCTGCCCAATTTCTTGAAAATCTCGCTTCCGAAGGAAAAGAGATTTTGTGGTGTGGTACCAAAAAAGCGGCCCAAAAAGCGATCGTCGCTGTTGAACAAGATCAGTGGCCCATTGTAAAACATCGATGGGTAGGTGGCACATTTACTAACCCTATCGAGGTTCGTAAAGCCGTTCGTAAATATGGCGAAAATAAAGACATTATCGAAAAATCAGATCGTCATCACTTTACTAAAAAAGAGTTAAGTGTTTTGAACAAGGTCACTGAACGCTTATCTAAAACAGTTGGCGGCATTGAATCATTAAAATGGCCTGTTGGAGCTCTCGTGGTGGTTGACGTTCGTAAAGAGCATGTCGCTGTACGCGAAGCAATCGCTTCAGGAATTCCTGTTGTCGCACTTGTTGATACCAATGCTTCGCCAGATGGTATTTTATACCCTATTCCTGCAAATGATGATGGTGAAGAAAGTGTGTCTTTAATTGTTGCCGAGTATCTCCTAAAAGCTGCTACAGCTGGACGAGAAAAATATCGTGCAACACAAAAAGTAGCGCCAGCTCCAGAAGCTACTTCATCAAATGTTGTTAATGATAAACAAGATAAAAATCAGATTGAAATGCAGCTCGCTGCCGTTGAAGCATCGCTTGATCAAGATGAACAAAAGGCAACTCGCAAAGTTTCTCCAAGCAGCAGACAGCCTAGTCGTCGTACCCCACATCGCGGTAATAGAAGTAGCGAAGGCACAAAACCAAATAATCGTCCAAAACGATAAGTATTAACAACATGCCGTCATCGAGTATTAACAGGTGACGGCATGTTACATTGGAGAGATGTCTGAGTGGTCGAAAGAGCACGATTGGAAATCGTGTATGTCTCGCAAGGGGCATCGAGGGTTCGAATCCCTCTCTCTCCGCCAGCCTACGCCTACATCGGTTAGAGATTCTAAGAAAAATTACGGCTTCGGTTGGCAGGCTAGTTGTTTCAATGAAATGACAGTAGAAAGTTATACGCTTGAGTGAAGGCTGGACATACTTCGCCTTCCCCTATAGCAAGAAGAGACATCGTCCTATTTACATCAAACCGCAACTCAGTATCCTAAAATTACCAACCCTGCCATGCGCAGCCTGAATCAATCGCCATAACAAAAATCCCGCCATAAAAGTCCATTGACCCACAGCAGTAACTTGCCATGACCTATATTCCGGAACAACAACGGTTTGTTGTGTATTATCTGTTGTACTGGCAACCCAAATATAGGGATCGTAACCGTGATACGCTCCCAGGGTACGCTCACCAAAGAAAATAAGACCGCCTACACAGCCCACTATCAATCCTATTGCCATAAATGGTGGTCCCGGATTCAGATATTTTACTGCTCTATCGACAGTTTCCTCAATTAATTGATCAGATCGCCACGCCTCTTTGTGATCTTGCACAATATCTGCGGCATCACAATCATGATCATTGCCAACTCCCACACACGACAATGCGCCACCAATGCTCAAAGCAGTTATACTGCCACCCAACAGAATGCGCATCACCTGCTCTTGTATATATAAAGCAGCAGGAATATCAAGCGAATAATTATCATAACCGTGCGTTTGTCGATACTGATTCAATGATTCCATGTCAGACCGTGCAAGCGCAGCCATGCCTACCGACGTTCCCATCAACACAGATCCGATGATCCCAATACCCAACATCTCTCTTTTGAATAGGCTTGCATTGTAACAACTGCGACGAGGATGCGCATACAATCCTTGACTTTCATAAGACCTGTAGTACGCTTCTTGCAACTTGTCCATGGCAGCTGTCGGATTACTGACATCGATTTCAATATATGACGGCTCATCGATGTATCCGGTCACTATATCGACTAAGGCTTGTGAAAATCGTGTATAATCCCCAATTACTCTACCTTTATTCAAAATAAATTTGTGCTTTCTAGCGGACGATGCATCATCAACAATCGCATCAAAAGTAACGGCTCCTAATCTCAGTGCTGACAATGTTAAAAAAAGGCACCAAAACCCATGGCGCCTCAGTATATTAACCGCAGAACAAGGATAATTGTCACACCCACCTCTGTCATAGTGAACTAACCCACCTGCAGCAACACCTGCTGTAACAGGAAGATCAAGTATATATCCCAGAAGAGTGTAATCTCCTCGTTTCCAGCAACAGCCACGCAGATAGGTAAAGTTACGTTCACGATCTACTTTACGAATAAGTTCCGTTACACTCGCAACTTCTTCCTCGCCGCAAATGATCTTATCATTTTCATCATCATTTTCAATAATAGGCTCAACCTCATAATATTCAGGAATACAACGACGAAATAATGTCGATCGACACATATAAGGAACTGTATGCAACAGCACACACAGCGATGCCGATGCGCATAATATATATTTTAACCCCTCCAGCTGCGTAGCAAGTGAATCGGGAACAGGAATATCAGGCATTGCCTGTTTCCGATGACTCCAATCATCATCGCTAAAACAACGCATGTAAACATCATCATAACATTCGACAACCGTTTCCATACCACGGCGAACTAATGTACCCATGCCATAACCAATTCCCGACAACATTGTCACGCTCGAGCTGATACGGCCAAGCACCTTCGGGAAACGAGAACACCTATTGACTATGCGAGAACACATACGGCTCCAGCAGCCTCGTTCACGTTGACAGTGCTGATTCTGCGGACGATATTCAGTAAGCAGAGGAGTACGATTATTGATTGAAATGCGATGTGATGCATAACATAACGGCGTAGCACACAAAACAATGGTCACCATGTAGATATATCGATTTAACACGTCTTGTATATGCCTTGTACACTGAATAAGGGGAAAATATCCACGTCAGTATACCGAATCATTGATGAGTTGTATATTAGCAACACCCGACAGCGTAATGGCTTATCACTTCCTTGTTTTTTAATATTATTATGGCATTATTAGTTAAGAATAGCAATTGAACTTTTATAATTTTTTGAGAAAATTATGATTTTTATAAGATATACTAAACCTTTATTAACCACCTGCGTAGCCCTTACGATTTGTTTTGCGCAATCTTTAGTTATGGCAAGTGAAGTAGAAGTGACGTGCCAATTGAACCAAAACAGATCTCGTATAGTAAGGTTTCCCAGTAATAAATGGTTGTCTAGTGACGAAATAAGACAACGCATTGCAGCAGAAAATTTTTACTGTCAATGTGAAAGCAATAAATGGTTTGTTATGAATATTTACAACGTGTCAATACAAGATACAAGGCTCGGCAAAACGACAAGACAAGGACAATATCACTACTATAAGAATGAGAAATCCTATTTCGTTGTTAAAGGTCAACAGAAACACGTCTCTATAGAGACTGATACAAGATTTTTATTTACAGCAGATTTTTCGACAACTCCAAATGAGTTTTATATATTTCTAAGCGGACAAAAAAATCATATGTGTCCACCAACATCATCTCAGCTTCCACCCCCACACAATCCAAGCTACCACAGTGTTGGAAGCGGCAGTACAACTTCATCAACTTCAATACCTACTTTATTTTCTGAACCCAGCGCACCTACCCTTAGCGTTTCATCATCTTCATGCAGCAGCAACACTACTTCAACAAGCAGCGGTACTACAACACTGCCAACCACTGAAACATTGATCAAACTGCTACACAACATCAATAACAACAAATTAAAAATCGCAATGGCCGCATCACTCGGTTATTTGGCATACTTAAACAGTGCCATGCTTCGTAACAACCCATGGATCCCCGTGATTCATGGAGCTTTATGTGGATATTTTACAACCCAACTTTATAATCAAGCATCAACTACAGCCACATTGCAACCTCAGTTACGTAACCTGCTCGGTTTTTCTTTTCTTGGCGGCGGACCAGCACTTTATGGTGCAAGTTCCTATCTTGCTAGAGCAATAAATGACCAGTTTTTAAGCAGGCACTGCTACAACGCTAACCTGTTCTCCATCTAGCACTCGCTCAATATCTCCCTTACCAATTTCGACATCCTTCGGTTGTTCCTGTTGTTCTGCAACCGATACAATTGCAGGATTTTCACGTTGAATCCATTCTCGCAATAAATCGATCAATATCGGCTTAATTTGTCGGAACATGTAGGCACCAAGTCCACTCAAAAGTTCCGCTTGCGCTCTCGTGTAGGTAAAATTAAAAGTGTTTGAAAAGAGTACCCCTTCAGGATCCCAGCCGTTATGATAGCCCGCGTGAGCGATCATAGGAACATATAACACTGCTGGAGCAGTCGGTTGCCCATGATCCCATGCTATTGTGTAAGCACGACTACCAACCGTTGCAAGGTCAAATTTCGGAAACGGTATATTATTTGCTTGCACATACTGATTAATACCACGTGGTCCGGGAGCATATTTCAATGCTGCACCGGCATCAAGCGCAATAATTATATCAACAGGTCGGCTTGATTGTACTAATGGCGGAACCGGTAAAATGAGCGACATGCCCGCATCAACCAATGTCATCATACCATCACCCGTAAAGTTAGGAACTTTTGCTGGCGATGTACGTTGTTGCACCAACCACTGCAATATTTTGCTTTTTGATAACATATCATTAATATCCTGAGCAACCTCTGGGGATGCAGAACCAACGACAACACTCGCTGCATCACGAACATTCAATGACATTGCAGATCCCCATATACCCATCATATACCCCATATCCAACGGCGGAATACTGGTCGATGCAACACCCTGTGAGAATGTTCTACCAAATGCATACGCAGGAATTGCCATTTGCAAAGCAGGAATCGAAATTTCATAGGGATCAAACGTGACCCAATGATAGTAATTCAGTGGCGAATTTGATACGACAAGATCACTAAATTGACGTGGCGTCACTGCTGTATAAAGGGGAAAAGGAACTTCAGCTTTGTCAACACGAACATCCCGTGCCCCATACATAACATACAGAGGATTATGACGCGGAGCATACTGACGTAACAATTTATCTCCCAACATTGCACCATATAAAGTAATCACTGAGGGATCAAACCCCAACGCTTTTACTCGCAATGCAGCATCAACTACGTACTGCATATCGATCTTTCCTGATAAACCATTGGTCAATTGACCAAGAATATGGTGATAATATGTTCGTGCACTTAATCCTGAAGCCAACCAACCTGCCAAAAACCACGTTGAACCTGACAATGTTGCAATATATGTTATTAATGGCAATAAACCTTCCTCTTCTGCTGCAGCAACAAATCCTGCTTCAACAAACATTGCGCGGCAACCACCACCGCTTACACAAAATGCAATCGTTGGCAATTTTACAGATGATGGCAAAGTAATATTGTACTGTTTTTGCAAAAGCGATACACACGCAGGACGCACAAATTTATCCATCCTTAATGCGCGAAATTGCTGTTCTTGTGCACTGATGTTAGCGCCACGGCGCACTGCGGCAGCTGTTCCCTTACCGGGATAATCGAGCGATTCAAGCTTATTTTTAATTGCATCAATATCAGGCTTTACCAGACTGACCACAGTTTTTTGGGATGATAGCAACTTCCAATGAGCAGCATTTGTTGCTGCAATATCACCCTGTTCATTTATGTATATATAAAATTCAGAACCCTTGAGATCTCCAACGTTTACCTGTGGAACTTGAGCGTTTTTTATAAGTGACAAAAGCTCATCTTCACGACGCGCAACATAAACGTTTCTATCAAAGAATTCTATACATTGACCCAATTTTTTAAAGCGACATTTTCTGTCAGGACGAAACAATGTAACAACACTATTCGCTTCAACCTTTTGTACATTGCCCCACCGGTACGCTTCGTGTCCATCATCATAATAGAGCGCAACAAAACAGTCATTATCGGTGACATTTGTTAAAGTAATAGTATCGCTTTTTTCATCAATAGTAGCTCCCACATCACTACCAAGTAATTGCAACGACACTTTTTTGACTTTATCGTTAACGGTCGCCTCAAATACTGCACGCTCTTTTTGCGGTACACTTTCGTAGCTATCCAATAATGTTTCAGGATTAAAAGAGCCACGAATAACATAAGCTACACTGCTCAACCAAGCCGTATGCGGTTTATCAATAACTACCTGCACCAAAGGAAGTATTCGAATAACATCCCCTATCCGTTTACCAGTATCGGTATAAAATGATGCATATATTTCCCTGTCGGCAAGATTCTTCAGCGTCACTTTACTTGCATCAACTTTGGCAAACATGATCAAGCAAAGTATAAACGACACCCTACGAACATTGAACATAAAATCCTCCCTTGTCACCCTATTGCAAAATAGAATAACAAGGAAGACTAAATCAAAACAATAAAATAGGTAATATAAAAATTATTCGACCGTCACCGACTTTGCCAAATTACGCGGCTTGTCGATAGAACGTCCCAGCAGTGCCGCTGTATGATAGATCATATACTGAGCCATACTAATCATAACGACATGTGCCAATAAAGGATCTTGCGGAACTGGTACAATAACATAATCGTCGCTCAGCACTTGGAGCTCATGCTGACCTTCATATACAAGGCTCACAATTTTACCATGGCGCGACTTAATCTGTTGTACGTTAATAATTAATTTTCGATATGCTGTTTCATCTATAGAAGAACAAACAATAACATACATATCTGCATCAATTAACGCCAACGGTCCATGTTTCAGCTCACCAGCAGGGCACGCTTCTGCAAAAATATAGGCGATCTCTTTCAATTTTAAGGCAATCTCACGTGCAACTGCATAGCCAACCGCACGACCAATCACAAACATATGGGGCAACAATGCAAGAGAATGTGCTATGCGCAACAATGCATCTTTTTGTAGCACAAGATGCTGAGCAATAACATCTGCCAATTGAGCAAGGTTGTGTGCTGCTTGATCCTTCACCATGTGCGTAATCTTATGACGACGATAAGCAATCTCATGCGCAAGTAGATATAGCAGAGCAATATGCGCTACAACACTTTTTGTTGAAGCAACTGCGACTTCAACACCAGCACGCATTAAGAGCGTATCATCGGCCTCGCGTGCAAGTGCGCTCGTTACAACGTTGGTAATACCAAGAATACACATGCCACGCTCTTTCATCAGACGAACCGATTCAAGAACATCCGCCGTCTCCCCTGATTGCGATAACACTAACGCCCACGATCCTGCCTGCTCAAATAAAGGACGCTCACGCATATCGGTCGCAATAAAAACATTTGAAGGAATACTGACCAAATTCTCAAAAAACGGTTGCGCCAAATATGCGGCGTGTGCCGAAGCGCCACATCCTACCATGCGTATCACTGTTTCATCAATAAGCGAGATATTTCGTCCAACCAAATCACTGACATCAGTCGGCCCATAATAGGCAAGCGTACGGATAACATCAGATTGTTCATAAATTTCTTTGAGCATGTAGTGAGGATGCCCTCTCATTCCGGACTCATCCCATGATACAGCAATGCGTTCTATGGACACAGCAAGCTCGCTACCATCCCACGCAAAAAGCTGCACATTGTCTTTTTGAACAATAGCATACGTTCGATCGGGCAGAAATAACACGCGTTCAACAAGTCCTGCACATGCCAAAATATCGGAGGCCACATACGCAACATTTTCACCAAATCCAATACACAAGGGAAGGCGTTGCCGCGCTATTAACAATGTATCAGGAATATCTTCTAACAACAGAATAAATGCATAAGTTCCCTGCAAACGATGCAAAACATTCTGCATCATTTGAGAAAGCTGTCCTCGGCTTATCTTCTTTCCTTGTTCGGTTATTACCTGCAACGCTGCTTCATAACAATGCGCTATAAGCTCGCTATCGGTTTGTGAGGAAAATCGATGCCCGCTTGCTGCTAATTCCGCGCGCAACACCGCATCATTTTCTAAAGTGCCGTTTTGAACAATAAACACCCGCTGGGTACAATCACTAACGGGATGGGCATTGTATTCGGTCACCGCTCCATGCGTTGACCAACGAGTATGTCCTATACCGATCAATCCCTGAGCATCATAGGATCGCTCTTGCATAGCAAGTCGCAAATCAGCAACTCCACCCACGGCACGTATTGTAAGAACCTGTTTACGATCTTCATCGTAGCAGGCAAATCCTGCAGAATCATAACCCCGATATTCAAGTCGAGATAACCCGGATAGCACAACCTCGCGAGAATGCTTTACACCGATGCATCCAACAATAGAGCACATAAAGCACCTGCTAAGGCTATTTTACATTAATTAAGTAGAACTCAACCAATAAAAAGCAAAGGATTAACGTTTAACGAATTGGAATTTCCTACGCGCAGCTTTCTGCCCCGGCTTCTTACGCTCTTTACGCCTCGAATCACGCGTCAACAACTTTCCTGCTAAACGCAAGGCATCTTTAATATCTTCATGCTTTTCTAAAAACGCACGCGCTATGCCAAGCTTCATCGCATCCGCTTGAGCATTTTTACCACCACCTCGCACGTTTACTTTAATCTTATAATGGCGGGCAATGTTGGGAACAACGCTACACACCATGGTTGCTGCTTCGCGCATAGTAATTGTGTCGAAATACTGATCAATTTCCTGACCATTTACTTCCAGAGTACCATTACCATAATAGCACCACACACGTGCTACCGCAGTCTTGCGGCGCCCTACACCATGGGCAACTGGCTGTTGATCCTTAGCGCCAACCCGTTCTCTAACACTTTTCTTAACATCTATCATAGCGTCTTTAATCTCCTGCTTAATACTCATCGAGCCTCTCATGGAGCCGATGAGCGGATTTGAACCGCCGACCTACTGATTACGAATCAATTGCTCTACCAACTGAGCTACATCGGCATTTTGAGCTTTAGTATACCAATTTTAGCGTAACTTACAACCTCAGAAACTAGTTTAAGTATTCTCTCTCAGCTCTTGGCACGCGATACACCGTGTCGCATAAGGATATAATTCAAGACGTTTCTCTGATATTGGCCGAGAACAATCGCTACAGGTACCGTATGTCCCTACATCAATCATATGAAGCACACGAAGAATACGGTTGTATTCCTCTCGCTCGTTTTCCTCAAGCATAATACTTAAATCCTCTATACTGGATTTAATTGCCTGATCGAGAGGATCCTGCACATTTTCTGCTTCAACACTCGCCCTGTCTTCTTGAAGGCGCTGCAATCCCTCTTCTAGTTCGCGCTTGCGCTCCAATAATTTTTCTCGTATTGCTTCCCTTGAAGAACTCATTTCTATCCTTCCCGTGCTTTCATAAAACTTTCCCGCAGCACTTGAAGAGCTTCATCGGCAAGAACTCCAGGTGTAATATTGCGTATCTGCATCCTATATAATCTGAGGACGCCATCTATGTCAAGTGAAGCACCAAAACGAGGGGAATATGCTCCAAACACCACCCGCTCGATCTTACTCAGCGCCGCAAGGCTCACACACATCATACATGGTTCTAAAGTAACATACAATGTCATACCCTCTAAGCGCCATGTCTCTCGAGACTGACTTGCCGTACGTATCGCTACTACCTCAGCATGTTCTCCCTGAAAAAAATTGGCCTCAACATAATTCCTTCCCGCCCCACATATATTCCCATATTGATCAGCAACAACGGCCCCCACGGGAATCTCTCCCGCCTGAAGTCCTTCACGTGCACATACCAATGCTGCACGCATCAAAATTTTATCTCGCTCTCGTGTATCCATATTATTTAATATACGCATCAACCACAGAAGTACAAGCTAAATACCATGGGATAGTCCATCTTTTTATCATTCCATAGCATATGCTTGAGAAAAGCTTGATCTTCCCTCTTTCTCCCCATTAAGGTATAGTTGATAGAAAGGTTTAATAAGGTCTCTTTTCCGAGTAAAGTATTCTATGACACAGCAACCACCAGATGACAAGAAAAATTCTACACCCAATAACCCCACAGAAGATACTCAATACTCCGCCCAATCAATCCGCGTTATTGAGGGACTTGAAGCGGTTCGTAAAAGACCAGGGATGTATATTGGATCAACGGGCCCTTCCGGACTCCATCACCTCGTCTATGAACTCGTTGATAATTCCGTTGACGAAGCTCTTGCCGGTTATTGTAATTTAATCACCGTTACACTGCATGGTGACGGTTCTTGTTCTGTTGAAGATAATGGACGCGGGATACCTACCGATATACACCCAACCGAGGGCGTCTCAGCGGTCGAGGTGGCACTAACTAAGCTGCATGCCGGTGGTAAATTTGATAAAGACACGTACAAATTTTCTGGTGGACTCCACGGGGTTGGCGTCTCGGTTGTTAACGCGCTCTCAGCTCATCTTAATGTTACCGTATTTCGTAACGGAAAAATTTATGAACAAGAATTCAAGAAAGGTAAGCCTGTTGCACCGCTTCATATGACCGGATCAACAACAAAACAGGGCACCATCGTTCGCTTCACCCCCGATGCCGAAATATTTACCGAAACCACCATCTTTAACTTTAAAACTCTGTCGACACGCCTCAAAGAACTGGCATTTTTAAACAAGGGTCTACGTATTATCATTGCTGATAATGTTGGGCAACAGCGACATGATTTCTTTTATGAAGGCGGTATCGTTTCATTTGTAGAATATCTCAATGCAAAAAGAACGCCACTGTTCCCTGAAGTAATATCCTTTTTTAAGGAAGACGCGCAATATGAACTCTCCTGCGCTTTACAGTATAATGAAGGCTACGATGAACAACTCTTCGCATTCGTTAATAACATTAATACCGTTGAAGGCGGAGCGCATGTTACCGGTTTTAAAACGGCACTCACTCGTGTGTACAATCGTCGTGCACAGGAGATGAAAGTGCTCAAGGCCGGTGAATCGTTTTCCAGTGAAGACGTTCGAGAAGGTCTTGTCTGTATCCTCAGCTTAAAGCTTGCTGAACCACAATTTGAAGGACAAACCAAGACAAAACTTGGCAATAGCGAGGCGAAAGGAATCGTAGAATCAGCAACATTTGCGTTTCTTGATTCCTACCTCGAAGAACATCCCAATATTGCGAAAAAAATTTTTCAAAAAGCTGAAGTCGCTATGCGTGCTCGTGCTGCAGCACGTATGGCACGAGAATTAACACGACAAAAAACAGGACTTGAAGTCTCAGTTCTTCCCGGAAAATTAGCAGATTGTTCAAATGATGAACCATCAAAGTGTGAACTTTTTATTGTTGAGGGTCAATCTGCTGGTGGCTCTGCCAAAGGTGGCCGTAACCGCGAAATCCAGGCCATATTACCACTCAGGGGTAAGGTACTCAATGTTGAAAAGGCACGCTTAGAAAAAATATTTTCGAATGAAGAGATTAAATCGCTTATCGCAGCAATAGGATGTGGCATTAAAGACGATTGCAATCCAGAAAAAGCTCGTTACCATAAAATTATTCTTATGACCGACGCTGATGTTGATGGCTCCCATATTCGCACACTCCTGCTGACCTTTTTCTTCCGTTATATGCGACCGTTGATAACGCAAGGATACCTTTATGTTGCTCAGCCGCCACTGTACAAAGTTAAAGTTAATCGACAAGAACAGTATGTTAAAGATGATGCTGCTCTTAAAAAGTTTTTATTTGATTGGGCACGAGAGCATGCAGAACTTATCATAGGTGATAAAAAATACTCCACAACCGAATGGCAACATACTCTCGATCAGCTACTTAAGTACGAAGAACAACTCGAGCAACTTGCACGTGCCTTTAAAATTGCACCTGATTTCTGTCATAAATTGCTGACTGCTCATGGACTCTTGTCTCCATCAGAGCGTCAACATGAAGATAAAGTGCGTGAAGTTCTTCAGCGTTGCTTTCCAGCATACGGTATTACCTCCTCAGCATCAGACGATGTAACAGCTCGCTATCTTTTTAAACTTGGCTATCATCAATGGGAAATACCACATACATTTTTCCACAATGAATTTACTCAACGGTGTGCCCAGATGACAAAATCACTGCACTATCTTGAATCAACCTGGCAATTACACGTCATCGATAAGGATAGAACACTCGAAGGATCGGATACTATGGAACTACTCCGCGCCATTGAAGAATTGTGCAAACCGTATATGCACATTCAACGATACAAAGGACTTGGCGAGATGAACGCTGAGCAACTTTGGGAAACGTCAATGGATCCGGAACAGCGACACCTTTTACAGATTACCCTAGAAGACATCCCTGAGGCAGAACTGTGGTTTTATAATCTCATGGGAGATGATGTTGCCGAACGCCGACAATTTATAGAAAACAACGGACAATTTGTTAAGCATCTCGACGTATAAATACGTATAATTTCATGGATTTTTTTGAACGCATTACCGCATTTGTTGATCGACATCAGCTCATTCCAGCAGAAAGCACTATCATTTTAGGACTTTCTGGCGGTCCTGACTCGGTATTTCTTGTTCATTATCTTCTGTCGCTCCAAGCAACACGACAGTTTCACCTCGTTCTTGCACACCTCAATCATGGATGGCGATTGTCAGCAGACCATGATGAACAGTTTTGTCGAGAATTGGGCGAACAATTTGGTCTTAGCTTCATCAGTCAACATGCTCGAGATTTTATCGACAATGCACCATGGACAGGTTCACGTGAAGATCAAGCACGAAGTATGCGACGACTTTTCTTCGCATCTCTCGCAGCACAATACCCCAATCCACGCATAGCACTTGCTCATCATCAAGACGATCAGTATGAAACATTTTTCATACGTCTCATGCGGGGAGCAGGTCTTCAAGGCTTACGTGGCATGACACCACAAGCCGAGCAGTATATTCGGCCGTTATTGTGCATACGCAAAGAAGAAATCCTTGAATATCTGCGCACCCACAACCTTGCATTTGTCATTGATGAAACTAATACCGACGCAGTATATTTACGAAATCGTATACGCCATCAAATTCTACCAGCCCTTCGTGCCTGCGACCACCGCTTTTGCAGTTCGTTTCAGCAAACTATAGCAAACCTCGGCGAAGCTGACGATTTTTGCACCGAGCTTGCCGAAAAAACACTTACAAAATTGTCGACAACAATCGATGATGCGACATGGATCAATTTTACTGAACTCTTACAGCTGCATCCATTTTTGCAAAAGCAAGTTTTAATCAGATGGCTCTGCACCGCCAATGTTCCTTTTGTCCCATCTCAAGGTTTTTTCCACGAAATTCTTCGATTCCTCCAACAGCCCCAGGGTGGGACTCACCATGTTCACCGCCGCTGGCTCATTCGCAAACAACAAAACCGTGCTGCCATTGAGCATGGATAACTAACATAGGGATACTCTTATGAATATATTTTTGAGCTTATTTTGTTACTTTATAAGCGTAAATCTTTACAGCGCACAAGGATTATTACGAGATACTGACGAGAAATTGAGTAGTTCATCATATACCGCCATTCAACATACTATTCCGCACGATACCACTGAACAGTACGCTACAACATTTCCTATACTCAGGCCACTGTTACTGCTGCCAGAAACACTTGCACATACCGCCACTCAACATACTATTCCGCAGGATAAAATTAAACAAAGCAGAAAAAGGTACGTTATAACAAAGTCACAATATGTACCTATATTCGATCAACTGTCCCTGCTTCCAGAAAAATTTGCGCTGCTCATCTGCGAATACGCACAAGATTATCAAGGTGAATTGTTTCCCTGCATAACTATCAAAAATACCTACAAGGGAACGTCATATTTTGACATAACGCCATCTTTTGGCATTACTATACAACCTTTACCTTCTGGAGGATTTGCGTCGGCCAACGAGTGTATACCAACTGAATCAGACATTAAAATATGGTCCTCAGACGGCACCTTGAGACATACATTATCCGCTCCGAATAAAATGGATATAGTCATCCTTCCCAACAGCAATGTACTTATATCATCAGGCGAAGGTAATATCAAACTCTGGGATTTTCAGTCAGGAAAATGCTTTCAAACAATTATAAATCCTGGGTATAGATCAATATTAAAACTATCAAGCAATCAATTTGTCACTTATCAGACCGAGAAAGATAAAAAGTTCAGAATAATATTATGGGTTATTCAACAACAACAAGCAACTATTCAATCGAATCGTGTCTTTGACTTCGTTCCTTCTAAGATACAACCCATGCTTAATACCAACAATATTATATTTACTCACAGGAACAGCTCCCTGCCTCTTGACATGATCATTCTATGGAATCCTATGAAAGACCGATCCTTATTTACATTTTACCCCTACCGTAACATCGGAAGCGCTCATATTAATGACATCGTATTACTATCGCAAAGATATCTTGCAACGACCAATAAAGATGACGGCGAAATTCAAATATGGGATCTAGAACAAGACGTTGACAACGACAGACACCATTTTTGTACACTTAGAGAATCCACTCAAACAAGCGTGGCTCCACGTCTTTTACCATTGCGTGACGGTAAGTTACTGTCTATCTCCGATAATGGAACAATTAATCTTTGGGATATAGCATGTAAGGCACTATATTCCATAATTTATAGAAAAGAACCCATTGAATGCATTGCTGAACTATCTAACGAACAGATTGTGGTAGCCTCAAAAAAGAATGGTAGAATTGAGGTCTATGATCAACACCCGGGGACCTGCCGCTTCAAAACATCATTTAACCATCACAGCCATCCTATTACCACAATACAAGAACTGTCCAATGGAAAAATAGTCTCAGCGGATACAGGGGGAACTGCGATAATTTGGGATTCAATGTAAACTATGATGCAAAATCACTATACTCACTAGAGCTCGATGTTCACTCACATTCGTCAACAACAAAGTCGTGCAGCCATTGAACAGGGATAACTAACATAGGGATACTCTTAATGAAAATATTTTTGAGCTTATTTTGTTACTTTATCAGCGTAAATCTTTACAGCGCACAAGGATCATTTCGAGATACTGATAGGAAATTGAGTAGTGCATCATATACCGTCATTCAACATATTATTCCGTGTGATATCCTTAGACGAAGCAGAGAAAAGTACTTTACAGCATTGTTAAAATCTAGAGCTATACTCGATCAACTGTTCCCGATTGGAAAACAATTTTCGCTGTTCATCTGCGAATACGCACAAGATTATCAAGGTGAATGGTTTCCCTGCACAACTATCAAAAATGCACATAAGATGGACAAAGTTACAAGAAAAATTATACAGATAACACCAGGGCGGTGGGATGATGGAGGATTTGCATCAGCTTCCTGTAATAATTTAGACGAACCCGATGTTAAAATATGGACTTCAGACGGTGCCCTCAAGCATACATTGCCAACAGAAGATGCAATAATATACAGCATTCTGACATTTCCAAACAGAAATTTACTGATATCCTCAAGCATATTGAATATCAAACTCTGGGATTCTCGATCGGGAAAATGCCTTCAAACAATTCCTGTGGATGTGGATAAATTAATACTCGTCGGACTACCAGACAACCAATTCATCACTCAGCACAGCGACAGGGACTGGCCTACTGAAATGATATCATGGTATATCAAAAAACAGCAAGCAATTATAAAATCGCAAAAGACCATTAAAATGTATCCCAGCAACGAGCTTATTCTTCTCACCAACGGCAACATTGCTTTTGTTAACTCGTCTCGCACCAACATAAGTATATGGAACCCCGTTAGTAGCAAAGTATTATGTTCATTTATACCTTATCCCTATCATAATAATACAATTGATTGCATTGCACCAATAATACCAAAATATCTTGCAATGACCAGCCTTTTGAGAAAGTCTAACATTGCGATATGGGATACTGCAACAGGAATACAGACTCATACACTAACAGACCCGAACCTAAAGAATATACACACACTTTTACCATTACGTGACGGCAGATTAGTCGCAGTAACAGGCGACGGAACAATTAATTTTTGTAATATACCACAAAGGGCTGTAAACTTTAAAATTTTTCACAGAAACCAAAAAATTAGCTGCCTTACTGCATTATCCAGCGGACAATTTGCCGTGGGATTAAACAATGGAAGTATCATTATCTATAATCAACGCCCAATCTATGATCAATACCCACAATACTGCTGGGAATCATCACTGAAGCTCCATACCGATTCAGTTATTACAATGAAAGAATTACCCGGCGGAAAAGTTGTATCAATCGATGCAGCAGGAACTGCGATAATCTGGGATTCAAGGTAAACTATGATGCAAAACACTATACTCACTGAGCTAGCACATTCGTCAACAACAAAGTCGTGCAACCATTGAGCATAGATAAATAGCATAGGGATACTTTTATGAACATATTTTTAAGATTATTTTGTTATTCTGTCAGCGTAAATCCTTACAGCACACAAGAGTCATTACGAGATACTGAACAGAAATTAAGAACTTCATATGAAGTCATTCAAAACACTGTTTGCGACAGCATTCCTCAGCATAGTATTCCTATATTCCAATCACTATCACTACCCGCTCAAGTTATTCGTCTTATCTGCCAGTACATACCACCCTCTAAATCGGTGCCATGCACAAAACATTATATTCAAGATTGTACATGCCCAAATTACATTATTAACGTAATACCGGGATATAGCGGAGGATTTGTCTCAGCTGCTTATAATAATTTCGATGAACCCGATATTAAGATATGGAACTCTGAGGGAATGTTGAGACATACTTTGTCATCCAATTCTTCGTGCATAACGGGTATGGCCATCTTTCCCGACAGCAATGTGCTCGTAGTATCAAGCTCAGATCATATCAAACTCTGGGATCCTCAATCGGGAGAATGCCTTCAAACAATTCTTGGGCGTCAATCAATATGCAAACTACCCAACGATCAACTTGTTACCTATCGCATCGAGAAAGGCGAGCAGACCAAAATAACACTCTGGGATATTCAACAAAAAAAGGCGGTCATGCTATCGGAAAATACCTTTACAGAATCTATTTGGAATATACAACCTCTTATTGTTGCTACCAACAATATCGCATTCGTTGGCAATAATTGCTCAGACATATTTATATGGCATCATACTTCTGACAAGATATTACGTACATTTTACCCCTATGTAACGAGGGGGTGTCACATTAGTTGCATCATGCCACTGTCACGGAGATACCTTGCAACAATCGGCTCCAATCTGCAAGAAAACTACAAAATTAGACTATGGAATATATTTAGAATAACAAACAAGATGATTGGCACATTAATAAATCCTCGACACACAAAAATAATCAGTATTTTACCATTACGTAACGACAAATTAGTAACTGGCTGCAACGATGGAGCAATTGACTTTTGGGATATAACAAAAGAAGAATTAGAAGCTACGCTCACCATCCCCGACAAGCAAAACGTTGTGATTTTCGCTGAATTATCCCATGGACAGCTTGCTGCAGGATTCGAAAATGGAAGAATTAATATCTACACTCAAGGCCCAACAGGCTACCATCTAACATCATCACTGAAACATCATGCTCATCCTGTTGTTGCTATAAAAGAATTGTCCAATGGAAAAGTAGTATCAGCGGATACAGCAGGCACGATGATAATCTGGGATTCAAGGTAAATCTATAAAACGATTATTATTCAACAATTATCGTCTCACGAGTTGTTGTCGTAGTTATCTGAGAATGTTTTACTTGCTGTACTTGAGCGGTAGATTTACTTTGATTATTTCTTATCGTATGCAATAGTGCTTCAAGAATGAAGCGTGCAACAAAAACGCGGCCCGATTGCTTGAATAATAGGTCAAAATTAATCTTGCTGAATTTGCAATACTCATACAAAGCCTTCATGATGCCAAAGCTAGCTGCTGATACGAGAGCATTATCGAGCACACCTTGTGGGCGTTGATCGCAGCAGATCTGGAGACCAAGTTCTCCTAAGACACCAAATTTTCCATACGTATCTGCAAAACAATTTATAACATGTTCAAAAGTTAAGTTATGTGCAACGGCAACAGCAGATGCAAAAAGTCCACTAACTATAGTTTTAGCAAAGCGACCAACGCTTTCACGTACACTGGCATACCCCCATGCATCTTGTGCCGCATGTGCAACATAATCACCCACAACATGGCCTACCCCAAGTCCGATACCTTGTGCAACACCCTGCACAAGAGCATCTCCCAGCCCAGTCGGTTGTTGATGCGATACAACATTGATTAAAACCGGCTGTTGATCTGGTATGATAACAACATATTCTTCCTGCTCTTCATCTTCTCTCGGGAGCACCGTTTCCTCATAGTCTGTTGTATACTGAGCTCGACCGTAGTACGAGTTTTGTGTTCGCGGGGCTACAGTTTCCTCATAATCTCGCGTATAGACATCCGCATAAGCGTTCATCACCGATAGAAAACAGAGTGACACCATTAAAGCTTTATTTATAGCTTGATGATTTGAAAGCATATTTACTCCTGCAATAGTCATTGTCAAAATCAATTATCCCTAAGAGTATAATATTTAAGACCCCGCATTACGTCAAGATATGAACTGATAATAAAACTTATTACTCACGTCATAGATCTCACCGTTTCCTATACTCATGCAAACCTTTATTCACTTATCTATCGCCATTATAGTATCATAGTGCACGTCAACAGTACTCATAAACATACGCTGAGTTTGCAATTATGAACTATACCAATCTTCTGTATCTATGCTATCTAACACATCTTGCTCACGCAGGCACCTCATGTCCCCATCACGCATATGTTCAAGATGTAATTGTTGATGTGCTTTCAGATAATAATATTGCGTATACCAACACCGCGCCGACAGCACCTTATCATACACCAAACATGCTTGCACAACTTTTATACAACGAACAGGTCATTGTTGAAGAGATATCGGGACCTTTCAGTAAAATCAGCATTCCTTCACAAATAATCTTCATCAATAACAACTGGGAACCGATTACTGGGTGGGTAGCCTCTTCATCGCTCAAGCGATTGCCCGATAAATATCAAGATTTACCTGCACAAAAAATGGTCGTTTGCATTGTTCCCTGGACAGCAGCATACCATGAAGATCCTAAGAATCGTTATGCCTACACCTATATCATGCCAATACCATTTGGTACACGACTCATTTTTCGAGAAAATCACCATGGATGGACGAGAGTCATCCTTCCCGATGGCCGTCACGCCTGCATCCCTCAAACCAGCATGATATCACTCGATTATCATCAAACTATTTCTCAAAAACCATTACGAAAAATCATCGTGGATCGCGCACGTCAATTTATCGGTATGCCATATTGCTGGGGCGGCATGTCACCACACCAGCCATGTTGGTCTGATAAATTAAGTGGCGTCGACTGCTCAGGTCTTGCATACCTTGTATGGTTCAGTTGCAATATAGCAATACCTCGTAATTCTCGCTCGCAATATTACGCTGCAACTCCTTGCGATCCTCGTAATCTCCAAGCAGCCGATTTTGTATTTCTTGCACATGAAAAAATCACTTCCACCAACAATACCATTTTCCACGTACTGATCTATACCGGCGATCAATCACTTATTGAATCATATACTGTACACCATAAACCTGATTATGACACTCAACCGGTTCGTGAAGTATCAGTCCGTGAACGCCTTGGTAAAGATCTTCATGATCTTCAGCAGGGAATGCGCTGCCCTCAGGGATATTATTGCTACTTTGGCTCTTTACTTCCTCGCAAACAATAATTTTACCGTAAAATCATTGCGCATACAGCACGATAAATATTACAATTAATAATGAGCATTATTATACGACAAGGAGATCATATGAAAAAATTTCTTTTTTTGACTATTATCTCTCAAGCTCTCACAATACATACAGAACCGTCCGAGGTTCGAGCAAAATTTGTTAATGAAGACTCATCACCTGCAACAGTCATCATTCGCACTGCAACCCATGAGGCAAAATATACGACGGGAAGAAAGGAATCTTCAACCGAAGAGCTCGTTATTCCTATCGATGCAACGATTACCATACAGGGTAAGGGCATAGGAGAACGCAGCTTTCCTGCAAGCATGTTATTGAATAATTCTTGTTGTGTGATTTCAAGCGTCCCTGAGCCCGGTGGACAAGGTAGACTCGCACTAGCGATCCAATTCTATCCACATAAGGCATGCGTAACGTCAAAGTAAGACAATTACCACCTTATAGTAAATTCGTGGTACAGTAGCCGTGGTACAATCAAAGATCATGAATGATATCGAAATTACGACCCCATGCATCGACTTTACTCAATAAGCCCGGCATTTTTTCTCTCTGTATTCATTCACAGTATTCTTCTTTTTATATTACTGGTCACGCTCGCTCAACATCGCTACAATAAAAAAAAATCGCAACATACACAGCGGAATACGCTACAAATGCGACAGCCACAAAAAAAACAACAAAATCCTACAACGCCACCACCGACGAAAAAAGCTCAAGCATTATCTACTACCAATAATCAACAATCAGTAAATAGCGCAACTCATCAACCAACACCACGACCAAAGCAACATGAAGAACAAAGAGCTCAGCCTGCCGCCACACCAAGTAGTCGCCAACAACAAACCACCACCGCTGAGTCTCAAGCATTCAAAGCTCCAATGCAAAAATCAACTCATGCGTCACCAACCGCACAACCCTCTACAGCAAGTGCAAAAACTCGCCATACATGGCATAAATACCAACAACGCGAAAATCAAAGTCCTCCAAGTGATCGTGCATCATCAGATCAACCAACATCACTCAATCAACTCTTCAGGGCGGGCCTTGATGGCGTACAAACAACATCACCAAAAAAATCTGCAAACGAACGCGCTGCAGAGGCTATAGCACAATCATTTACTAATGATAGGCTTGCTGAATATAAACAAGAAATTGCGCGTGCTCTCTTATATGCACTTAATCGACCACGTATTATCGCGACGCCATCAAATCAGCCACCAAATATCGTATTCTCAATCACCATAACGCGTAAAGGCGTTATTCATTCACCACAACTCATTCATGCTGATATCACGAGCAGCGCAATGCGTAAATTTGTTGATGATGTCATAACAGCACTCTGTTACGTAGCCCCTATCAGACAATTTCCCCCACAAGTCGCTGAGGAAGAACTGACGCTCTCATTTTCGATCGTTCATCTCGGTCCAAAAAATAATCCTTATGCTGATAATGTCCCCGTTGTAACTCGTTTCAGCCTTTCCAGTAGTCCATTTTAAAAGCAATCTTCACCCATAGACTTTTCTACCTATCTGTTCTATAACTTCACCAACGGTACCTTACCTGAGTACTGTTCCTAAGGAAAACACTCATGGCAGAAACGGTCATCATAGGTGCAGGAATAACCGGCATTGCAACAGCATATTATCTTGAACAAGCAGGATATTATGATTACACCATTTTAGAAAAAGAACCCACAATCGGCGGCTTATGCCGCTCAATCATGCAAGATGGTTTCACGTTCGATTATACCGGTCATTTGCTCCACCTCAGCGATCCAGGATGCTACAACCTGGTAACATCACTGTTGCCCGTCGAAGCATTTGAGACCGTGCGCCGTCAAGCGTTCATTTATTCACATAACACCTATACAAAATATCCTTTTCAAATTAATCTCAACGGCCTTCCGCACCATGTCATCGTGGAATGTATTGAAGGATTCGTACAGCGTAACGCCACATCACCTACATTACACTTTGATGAATGGGTATTAGCAAACTTCGGCGCTGGACTTGCACGTCATTTTTTCTTTCCCTATCAACAAAAAATTTTTGATATCGATATACATGAACTCTCATCATCATGGACGGATCGATTTGTTCCCGCAACATCATTGCGCGACATGCTCAACGGTGCACTTGGCACCACCTCAGACATGATCGGCTATAATGCTCAATTTCTCTATCCGCGCCACGGCGGTATCATGACGTGGGTTGATGCACTTCATCGACAAATTTCCAAACCAGCACTTTGCTCAACAAATGTTACTCACATCGATGGCATCAATAAGAAAATTATTTGTAGTAATGGACGTGAAGAGTCATTTAAATATCTTGTATCAACCATGCCATTGACAACACTTTTACAACAGCTACGCGAACATAGTGCCACGCAACTTGCTCACGCAATACCCCTTTTGCGATGTAATAGTATCATCAACTTCAATCTTGGTCTTAACGGACAATTGCCACTTGATGCACATTGGGTATACTATCCAGAATCACCGTATCCCTTTTATCGCATCGGATTTCCTGCACATCTTACTTCAAGCATGTCACCAAACAACGCAAGCTCATTGTCGGGTGAGTGCTCATTTCTCAACAGAAGCAATGAATATATACAAGATCTTACTCATCGTGGTATTACAGCAGCTCAAAAATTATTCAATATTAATCACCATGACGTTGTAACTCAGGCAATCATTAATATTCCCCATGCATACGTTATATTCGATCTTTGGCGTGACAAACATTTACCACACATCCTGAAGACTTTGACCAACGAATATTCAATTTACAGCATTGGTCGATATGGTGCTTGGAAGTATGCAAGTATGCAAGATGCTCTCATCGACGGCAAGCAGATGGCAGAAATCATTATTAATCACCATGCAGGGAAATATTATGCAACACCTCAAGAACGCATATTATCGTAAAAAAATACTGATTACCGGCGGTGCAGGATTCATCGGCTCACATCTTGCAGAAAAATGTCATGAATTGGGAGCAAATGTCACGATACTCGACAATTTTTCAACAGGAAGATTTGATAATATTGCACATTTTGCAGAGCATATCACCTGTCACGATGGCGATATCCGCGACTTGTCAGCGTGCGTACGAGCAGCGCGCAATATAGACATTATTTTTCATCTTGCGGCAGTAACTTCGGTGCCAGAATCATTTGAACATCCAGCAACCTATTACCACATCAATGTGCAAGGAACACTCAATATGCTCATTGCGGCAACTGAGAATATGACGCAGCGTTTTATACTCGCATCATCCGCTGCAGTATACGGCAATTATGAAGGGATGTGTACCGAAACAATTACCTGTAATCCCCTATCTCCCTACGGTTTTTCAAAATATATGGGAGAACATATATGTCAGCAATTTGCATACTTTCACCGTATGAGTACCGTCTGTTTACGCTATTTCAATGTATACGGTCCCCGTCAACGAGGAGATCTGCCTCATGCAGGCATGATCGCACATTTGCGCTATTGTCTCGAGCATAACCTTCCATTCACTATCTACGGTACCGGGCAACAACAAAGGGATTTTATCCCAGTTCAAGATGTCGTCATGGCAAATCTTATATTTGGTGCCTACGCATCATCTTATTCACCTGGCGAAGTGTACAATATTGGATCGGGCAAACCAAGAACTGTACAACAGATGATCAACGAAGTACGCTCACAGTTTCCAAACCACCCCGATGAACAGATCAAATACGCACCGGCACGCCAAGGAGATGTTGCGTATTCGGGAGCAGATTGTTCAAAATACCACGAATTTAAAATACGCATGCAAGAAATATAATTGATCGCCATCAATGACTATACATTGATCAAAGCGTGAGATTATGCTTGCATAGTCTCACAAAGCAATCTAAACTTGCTCAGAAATATGTACAACTCTTCAAAATTAACATCTGGCGGAGAAAATATGAAAAATATATTTATTGCTTCTTTATTTGCAACGCTTGCTTATTTTACCAATCTGCACAGCGTGATGCTGCGAAACTTATACGTACAACGTTTGTCTGCTACTGCTTTGTATAGTACCGTACGAAAAATGGAAAACACCGAACAAGCTACCCTTCTTAAGCAAAGCTACATCAGCAAAAAATGGTCCTTATTTTCTGGGTATTATAATCCATTAGATCCCTCCGATAAGTTAGATGAACGTGAACTACGTAGCCACTATATTATTTATCCATGTTTATATAGCAACCCTGAAAAATGTGGCCCCGGACTTGCATACATTACCATTCATCCAACAACACTTTATGCTCAATCTTTACCACATGAATCAGAAACTTTTCCTCTCAATTGCTTAGAATTTGACAATACACAAAGTCATTACGCCCCTAAAAACAATGACGCTATACAACGCTTTATTACCAAACAAAGCGCTACTACCTCGATACCCGATCCTGATATTCAGATTCACTACAAAGATGGTGCTTTTATGCGACCACAACCTCAACACAAAAATTATTTCACACGGTTTTTTAAAAATCGATTTACCCAATCAAGCATTTACTGTAATACTCATTTTTACCATCGGCCAAATGTCGTCAACAAAGGAAAACTGGTGACATACCACAATAAATTTTTCATTGTTGGTTATTCACCAGAAGAATTTATTCGTGCTACTTACCAATCGTTTTGTACAAACGAAAATCCTATGCCATTAAAAAAATGGGACCAATCTCTTGCAACAGTAGTGGAAGCGGAAAAATATGGAAATTATATTGTTATTACGTGAATATAAATTTAATTATTTTTTCAAACAACACTATCTCGTTGATATGCTACAAAGACCGGCTGATGTCCACGACGTAAGAGCTCTTGCGCATCGTCAATCGTAATTAATGCACAATTCACTTCATGCTTAAGTTTGTTTTGTATGTTGACGATGTTTCGTTGATAGATCGATCGTGCAGGTTCAGTAGAGGGCATTCTTTCATCTAATGCTTTGAGACGCCGCTGATATGCACTTATCATGCTTGACCAAGATTCTTTTAAGAGGTCGTCGAGCGATACATCGTGATCAAGCACAATGTATGATATATGTGGCGTACGCGGCATACGAGACGATAATCCAACAACAGTACGGCAATCGATGAACATTTTAGCAACTTCATCAAAACACGCTACTCCCTTAACGATCGCCACTACAAGATTGTCACCAGAACTTTCATCATAATATCGCCCCAACGTGCGACGTACCAAATTCTTAAATTCTTCGACATTATCACGCAACGACAAATTGCTCGCATCAACATGATCAAGTTTCGTAACATGCATTTCGCCTCCAGCTTGATCCTGTTTCGTGTAGCATCGCTGTTCACCCATACGAACTTTCTGCATTTCAATTTGGTGGACCTGTGGCGCTCTCCGTTCAGCATCACGACTCCGAGGATGCTCAATATCTCCTATAAAACTTGCCTGTAAAAGGTTATTATGTGACACATCAATATTCTTATTGCGCTGTACAAATGCCAATGCGGGTGGCTGTTGCGGCACACCATATATCGGAATGACGGTCAATTTTCGTGGCTCTTCTGCTGAAAGCAACGTCATGATGCAACAACCAAATATATTTTGTATGAACATCCTTTTCATGGCCATCAGATTTCCTTTGATTACAATATTGTCATTCAACGCAAACAACAGTAACATATGGATATGCGTTATTCAATGGTTATAAATTGAACTGAGTGGAGTACCATGATACATCATCAATATCTCAAATACATCGCAGCAATAACCATATTGGTATACATACCATCTGCTTACGCGCTGACCGATGAAGCTCGTGCAAAGGGATTTGTCTATTTACATGAGGTCGATCCAACAATTCGTACCTCAGTCAGATACCATAGTTCAGAAAATTTTGTTGGCGGACCAATTAACGGCTACAACAAACCGGTCATCATCTTGACACGGCAAGCGGCTGAAGCATTAAAAAAAGTACAGGCAAGTATTAAAAAAGATGGTTATAGTCTTGTTGTGTATGATGCATATCGTCCGCAACAAGCAGTCGACAATTTCATACAGTGGTCTGAAACACGCGATCAAAGAAAAAAAACGCAATATTACCCTCGTATCAACAAAGCAGATGCTTTTAAGTTAGGCTATGTTGCGAAGCGCTCCGGTCACAGCAGAGGCAGCACCGTAGATCTTACCATTATTGAAGATCACAAAAATATTCATGCTATCAATGTACACCAACGGACACTGAATGACGGATTCACCATTACCATACTTGATGATGGCACGGTCGACATGGGCTCTTCTTTTGATCTCTTTGATGTTGCTTCACATACCGAAAATGATCTCATCGCTGAAAAATATAAACCATTCAGAAGATATCTCAAACAGGTCATGGAACAGCATGGCTTTAAAAATTATTCGCAAGAATGGTGGCACTTTACGTTACAAAATGAACCATTCCCTGCCGATCAAGACAGTAGCTACCATAATTTTCCGGTAGAATAAGTACATTCAATAAAATTCATGTCATTGCAACAACAAGGACTTCGAAATGACGCAATCCACACACGATAACACATCACGCTCAATAATAATAACAGCGCTTATTCTTGTACCCGCGGTTTTTCAAGACAACATAACCTGCGCATTCTATGATAAATCCTCACATGCTGACACCAGACTTGACTCATGGCACCTTAAAAAAAATTACTACGCAAGAAATCGTCACCAAAAAAATCATCATCAAAAAGTCTTTAGACCAAAACCAATGGTAACGTATCAACAAATAGATCAACAACTACTGACAATGCTTACCGACACAATACCATGTGTCCCACATTGCCTACTAAAATTAATTACTGGCTATACAATTACGTATAGCAACGGAGGGTATATACCATACTATCCAACATCGCCAACTACCAGCACGATACCCGAAAATTTACCCTCATCAAATATACACACATTTCATACATTTGATATTACTAGTGATAGCCTACTGTCAATACGTGAATGCCGATTAACACCGAACAATTCGCCACAATGTGGATGCATAGAGCTTCCCAAAGATTGGCATCCTCAAGAAATCATCGATGCAACTCACCCAGAAGGCCGCGCTAACAATTTACAACTCAGCCTTACAACCTCGCTCGAACTCACAATACCCTTTAAGTTAGCCCCCAAAGTAAGCCTCAATACAATAGCAACCTTGTATAAACTACTAACGGCTCGAACAACACTCTTTGAAGCTCAATCAAAAATAATTAATCATGGGCGTGCCGCATCACCATTTTATATGTTGCCAATCACCCGTCATAACATGTCTAGAGCCGTTGAAAATACCGGTTGGTACTTGGCACAATGTCAATCTCAACTACCAGAAAATCGATTCTCTTATCTCGATCCAATCTATGGTAAATATGCAGATAAAATTGTCAGAAAGTTTCTAGTCAAATTATCTTATATGAAAAAATTACAACACGATGATAGAGACAGAACGCCGTTGTTTTGGGCAGGGAAACTCACAATATTACCAGTCTTTGATTGTCAAAAATAATTATTACAACCTCGTGATTTCACCTCTCAAAAGAATTTTGCAAAGTTTTGTTTGTTATGGTACTCTGCTTTCGTGTCTGGGTCTATGCCCTGTAATATGTTTTCCCTTTAATAAAGGATACTCTGATGCTACAAAACAATGGTAATATACAAAATAGTGCTTTCAAAAGCCTCTTGACTGTTAGTGCACTTCTTACCTTTTTACCAGCATGTAAATTAACCGATCTTTTCAAAGGCAAAGAAGATAGTTCAGAATCAACAGGAAGCAATGGCGTAGCAGTAATATCATTTGGCAATAAAGTAGTCGTCACCGGTGGAGAATTCGACAAACAGCTTAAGATGCTTTTTGCTGCTAATCCGCAAGTAGAGCAATACGTCACCCAACTTCCAGAATCTGCACAGGAACAGCTCTATAATCAAGTAACCGATTCATTAGTTACGCAAAAATTAGCTATTGCATTTGTAAAAGATAAAGCACTTGATCAAACTCCTGATTATAAGGAACGCGCACGAGATGCTCACCGTAGCATTGACGATCAACTCGCTGTCAAAGCACTTGAAGAAGTTATTGTAAAACAGGCAACTGAGCAAGCGGAAAAAATCTCTGATCAAGAACTCGAAAAATTCTACAACGATAATAAAGAGAAAAATTCTGCCTTCCACTGCCGACCTTTCTTGAAAAATGATCCAAAACAAGGCGACACTAAAGAGTTTGCTCCTTTCGCAGATGTACGTGACATGGTGCGTCGTCTAGCATTCCAAGAACGTCTCAATGAAGCGTATTTGAATCAAATTCAAGAGCTCAAAAAGCAATACGATGTTAAAGTCAACGGTGACTACACGCGTAAATTCATTATCAAACAACAACCGGCCGCTGTGCAAGCCGACGAAGAAGCTACCCTACAAACACCATCAGCTCCTTCAATCGCTTAGCTATAGAAACTATTTCATAGTATAATCAACAGGGAGTGCACTGATTCATCAGTGCACTCCCTGTATCGTTATGTTTGGATCATACCAGCAACTAAAGGATTCGTTATGCGCAGAACATTGCTTACATCCTGCCTTCCCCTCGTCTTCATGTTGAGCATCACAACTCTACATGCTCAGCGTATCGTCGTTGATGAAATGCTTGCTGTCATACCCGCAGCGCCTAGCAACGTTATTGTGCTTCTATCTGATACACGTCCCGGACTTGATGAACATGAACGCACACTTGAGGAGGCAATTACTGAAGCAAAACTAATCGTTGATGCAATCCGTCGCCATATGACCGTTGACAATGAAGTCCTTGAAGCCATGATCGCTAGTATTCAGAAAAGATTTGGCAAAACTCATGATCAACTTGAAGCATTTTTCTTAGAACGTGGATTTACTTTTGAAGATGGATGTGAATTGTTGCGCAATCGTAAAATGATCGAAGATCTGATTAGTACCATGGTCCGTCCTCCTGAACCGACGAGAGATGACATTATGGCCTACTATCAAGACCACATTGTCTATGAAGATGCTCGATATACTATTCGTCTTGCAACGATCGAACGCGACCTTGTACCCTCAATTGATGACATTATCCATCGAAATGCTTGGAGCGAACTTGATATCGCCTGGGATGATGAAGAAACCTACACCGAACAAGAACTACATACTGCCACTCGCTTTGTTACCGATATGCAGCCAGGACAGATTATCGTCATGGGTGACACTGATGATTCTTATGATCTTGTCCAGTTAGTTAATCGCACTGAACGACGAGCTTTGCCAATTAATGAAGATGCTATTGCAAGAACGCTTAAACAAGAATGGTTTTTTAGGGATATGGCAGTTTATCAAGAAAAAATCAGTCAACAAATTCCCGTATACTACTGTGTGTCGCAACTACCCTCCGGCACACCAGATCCAACGCCAAAGCCATAGCTACATGAACTGTCAAGAGACATTCCTTGTTCATCAGCAATAAGAGCCGCTTTTTTCATCATAACCTCTACTCGCTCAGGCCCTATATTTTTGGCATCAAGGTATGTCCTTAACAAGGTGCTCAACGAAACATCATGTAAGGAAGCTCCCGTATATCGCTTTGCAGCAGCAAACTGTTTTAAAGGAATGATGCCAGCAAGATAATGTACGCCACGGCATGCCGCATGTAATGCTGCTACATCGACTTTATCTGAACTACCTGGTGGCACTTGATAGACAATCTTCACGATAGCGTCTGTTAAAGTGTAGCGCTCTAAGTGAGCAATTATCTGTGTTGTAATATCTTCTGTATCATTACACGAAACATGTACCTGCACTAATGGCCGTGTTTTCACCGGAATAAACGTATGTTCTGTTGTGCCTTTTGCATGTATCTTGCCAAGGCAAAATCCTTTTTCCTCTTTGCGTTCGCCAAAATCGACCCGTTCAATCGATCCTGAATAGACAATTTCGGGATATTCTCCCCGATTGACTACCTGATAACGATGCAAATGCCCCAGTGCAACATAATCGAACGGAGCAACCGACAACTGCGATGGTAAAAAAATGGGGTCTGTACCACAAATTGCACGTTTTTCTGAGCCAGAAAAAATACCAGAGCTTACCGTTAAATGGCCAACTAAAATAGCAGGTATCTGCGGATCAAGTTGCTGTGCATATTGACTGATTAACTCACTTACCGTTGCGCTCATCGCCTGTGCAAGTTCAGGTCCTGAAAGCAGAGCATGATCTTTATGTAAGGCTACATGTGCACGGGCAGGCCATGGAATACCAACGATATTCACCGGACCTTGCCGTGTCATAATCTGAAGTGATGTTGGCTGCGAAATCACATAAAAACCATCAAGCGGAATTTGACCAAAGATTTCAAGGGCATGCGCTTTACCAAAACTGAGTGCATTATCATGATTTCCCACAACAATAACAACCGGAATATGTGCACGAAAAAGCCGCAAAAGCGACTGCATAAATAGTCTCTGCTGTGTAGGGGTAGGATGTGCCGTTTTATAGGCATCTCCTGCAAAAATAAAAAGATCAACCCGTTCGTCTAAAGCACGATTAATACATTCCTGAAATGCTTTATAAAAATCGAGCAAACGACTATTCAGGCCTGTTGCTGCATCAATACGACCGTAGTTTTCCACACCAAAATGGACATCGGCTGTGTGCACAAACGATATCATTCATCAGTCCTCTGTTTTGATAGCACCTGCAATATGGACTGAGCCACGAATTTTATGTACATAGCCCTCTTTATTATCTTGCCGTGCACGACCAATGGCAAGTGTATATGGTGGTACATTTTGAGTAATTGTTGAACCTGCTCCCGTCATTGCGTCATGGCCTATGGTCACCGGCGCAACCAATGAATTATTGCTGCCAATAAATGTACCATCCTCAACAATAGTTATATTTTTATTTTTGCCATCATAATTACAGAACACCGTACCAGCTCCAATCGTTACCTTGGATCCGATATGACCACTGCCAATATATGAAAGATGTTTTATTTTAGTCACTTGATCGACAGAACTCTTACTCACTTCCACACAAAAGCCAACAACCGAACGCGCACCGATGCTTGAATTATCATGGACATAGGCAAATGGACCAAGAACCGCAGATTCTCCTATTGTAGCATCCTCAACAATAGAGTGCGATTTTAAAACAACATGATTTGCCAGGACACTGTTCTTAACCGATGAAAATGCGCCAAGATGACACTGGCGACCAACACGTGTCTTGAAAAACAATTGGACTCCCGATTCAATACAAGTCCCATCGCCAATCTCAACATCAAGATCAATATGTACCGATTGTGCATGCGTAAAACGAACACCCTGAGACATCCAATACTCAATAATCTCAGCACGTTTAATCTGTTCTGCAATCCACAATTCCTTAAGCGTATTAATGCCGCGAATATGGTCAAATGATGCCGTAACCATCGTCACCTTCAGTCCTTGTTTGCTTGCAATTTCAATCAGATCTGGCAGATAAATCTCACGAGAATTTTCATGGGTTTTCAAAGAACTAATATGCTGTTTTAAAAAATCTCGTTGGAAAAGATAGATCCCTGCATTGACAAACGAGTGTACGTGAGGATCTCCGGTAAAATCCCTATTTTCAACAATAGAGATACAATTATCATGTTGCACAACACGACCATATCCCACCGACGATGATGGATCACTATTATGCGCAACTAAAAACGACACAACCGCCTTTGATGATTCATGCTGTTCAATTAATTCACGAATCAACTGCGGCGTGACCAAAGGAATATCGCCGTTCATCACCAAAATATCATGCGCGTACCATGCCGACATTGTTGCTGCCACTGCGTGTCCTGTGCCAAGCTGCTGATTTTGTTCTATATAGGTAATTGCTTCAAATCCATGTTGATCAACAAGACGTCGAATAGATTCTTTACGATAACCAACAACTAATAACAACGGTATCGATAACGATTGAACTGTCTTTAAAGGATACAAGATCATCTCTTGACCACAAATCGTAAACAGCATTTTCGATGTTTCACTTTTGAACCGTGATGATCTTCCCGCAGCCAGTATAATCGCCTGCAGCGTCTTTCGCGTCATGCTTGTGCTCCCATCTTTGTATATATTTGGAATCCTCCGATAATATACCATGCGGCGCTTGGGAAGTTAAGAAACATCAAAATGTTGATGAGTAGCTATCATCTACAAATCTTGCAGGTTACCATTACACAAGCAACATACTGTGATTTTTGTAGAACAGTAATTAATTGGTGTACTGGGCACAACATATTACTTTCGCAAGATGCTTCCCAAAAACATTAAATCATTTATCATAAAGAATGACTCTATTCAGTGACACGGAGAGATGGCTGAGTGGTCGAAAGCGGCCGTCTCGAAAGCGGTTATTCCGAGTATATCGGAATCGGGGGTTCGAATCCCCCTCTCTCCTCCATAAATGTCACCAAAGAGAGCGGACATAAGAAAATTGGCGAGGGAAGTAAATATGCAACGCTTATGGTTATTTATCAGTGTCGTGACCATGAGTTCTCTTAAAGGAATGCTCTACGACAATCGGTTCTGGCCAATATACCCTGAACCGTTCCTATCGCGTCAAGCGTATCCGGCAACATCATGGTTTCTTGGTATGCGCGGTATATTTGTTGGCGCAGACCATTGCTACACCCAAGATGACTCTGAAAAAGATTTATTTAGCATCACGGGAATATATGATGAACTTACGATCGATACCGCACTACAAAAAATCGGTATCATTCCACAATCGCTCATCAGACCGGATCTCCAATCGCTCGGCACCATTACTTGGGCATCACCCGGTAAAATAAGTTTACGTGGCGGCACTCTTGAAACACAGATATATCTCTGCGACTGGTTTTCGTGGGGAGGTTCACTTTTTGTTGGCGAAGAAGAATCGCATCAACAAAGTATTTTGAGCCCAACAGTACGCGGTACGGTCTCTCTCGCGGATGCAGAAGAACTGATCGCCGTCAATACTCAACTGCTTGAACTGCTGAACATTAATCCCTTTTCATATCGTGGTGTTGTATTTGGCGATATCGATCTCCACTTAGGATTTCATGCACGCGCTCGCTATTGGTTTAAAATTCATGAACTTGATGCAGAATTTCGATTCGGAATTTATGCACCTTCAAGTCAACCATGGTCGGTCGCTAACCCCGCTGCATTGCCGATCGGAGGCGATGGTCATACCGGTATTTATGGACAATCGAACATGTATCTGCTGTTGAATGATGATATCAGCGCCGGCTGGGCGCTCCAAGTTTGTAAACGTCTTCCCCGCACGGCATTACATCGCATGCCGCTCTTAACAGAACCAATCTTGTACGGTTCGCTGGTTGGTTGTGCTCGAGTAAATCCTGGTCTCACCGTTGCATTCAATCCTTATGTACAATATGGAGGGTTACGACAAGGATTCGGTCTTGCACTTGGCTATTATTTAGTACACCATGCACAAGATACCTGGACAGCTAATCAATTGCCTAATCCTGCTCTGCAACCGAATATTAAGCTCCTTCAAGACAACTCAACATGGGGCTCAGATCATTTTAGTATTTCGGCATTTTACGATTTTGGATATGAACGAGAGGGCGCATGCCATGCTCCTTTAATTTCATTAACGGTTGACATACCGTGGAAAGGTCCTGTTACCTACCAAGTAACAAAAGCACATACAATTTCTTTACGAATTGAGTTACGACTATGAACAAAAAAAAATTTTCATTTAGTTTTATGCCGGTACGCCGCTGGTTTAATTTCTTTTCTAACAATGACCTTGCCATCGACCTGGGGACTGCAAATACTGTTGTCTATGTTAAGGGCAGGGGCGTCGTTCTCAATGAACCGACCGTTGTTGCCGTACAAGCACATACTAATCAAGTTCTGGCAGCGGGAGCACGCGCAAAGGAAATGTTAGGAAAAACACCGGAAAGTATTGTTGCATGTCGTCCTATGCGTGACGGCGTTATCGCCAATTTTGAATTAACACAGGGCATGCTGCGCCACTTTATTCGCGAAGTTCACGACAATCGACGTATGCTCATGAGCCCACGAATGGTTATCGGCGTTCCCTCAGGCATTACACAAGTAGAACGTCGTGCTATTGAAGATTCTGCAAAACAAGCGGGTGCACGCGAAGTCTATTGCATTATGGAGCCGATGGCAGCAGCAATCGGTGCTGGTCTTGAAGTACAAAATCCTATCGGCAGCATGATTGTTGACATTGGCGGCGGAACAACAGAAGTTGCCGTTATCAGTTTAAAAAATGTCGTATTTTGTCGTTCAATTCGTGTCGGCGGTGACGAGATGGATCGCGCTATTGTGCAATATGTTAAACGCAAGTACAATCTGCTCATCGGTGAACGTACTGCAGAAACCGTTAAGATACACATCGGAACGGTGCTACCAAGTACGAGCGATGCGAGCATGGATGTTAAAGGTCGCGATCTCGTAACAGGTGTGCCAAAAACAATTGTACTGACAAGCAATGAAGTACATGAAGCACTGCTCGAAACAATATCGAGTATTATCGACATTGTACGTATTGCGCTTGAAAACACACCTCCTGAACTTTCTTCAGATCTTGTTGATGGTGGTATTGTCATGGCAGGCGGCGGCTCACAATTGCGCGGACTTGCAGAATTAATTTCGCGCGACACCGGCCTACCGGTCCGTGTTGCAGAAGATCCGTTATTGTGTGTTGTACGCGGTGCAGGTAAAGTACTTGAAAATCTCGATTTCTTCCGCGACTCTTTGATGAAATAATCACTTATGAAAAAATCTAATCCCAAAAACACTCAGCAAGCATGTTCATGTCCCCATGATCATAACGAACCACCTATTGCGCTTAAAAAACAGTTTGGACAACATTTTCTCCGTGATGAGACCGTTGTCGACCAGATGATCGATCGAGCAAAGATACAACACAACAGTTCGGTCCTTGAGATCGGTTGTGGTGACGGATTTTTAACGCATGCAATTCTAGAACAATCGCCGCAACGATTGTGGATTGTTGAAATCGATCCTGAATGGGCAACGTATGTTGGAAATACCTACGCACATCCTGCACTTACTGTATTTCAACAAGATATACTAACCTTTGACTTTGAGCAGCTTACGCCACACGTACCATGGCTCTTGCTCGCAAACCTTCCGTATCAAATTACCTTTCCATTGCTGTACAAATTACAGCAACATCGTCAACTTTTTGCTCACATTATTATCATGATCCAAGAAGAAGTTGCGCAAAAATTACTCGCAACATCAGGAAGATCGTATGGTATACATTCACTCTTTTTTCAGCGATATTTTTCGTTGGAATCGATTTGTCGTGTAGCGCCATCTGCATTTGAGCCACCACCGAAAGTCAATTCACGTGTGCTCAGCGCACAACCTCGGGCAACCGTTCCCGAAATTTTTCGAGAAGAACAATTCTGGAAATTTGTGAAAAGCTGTTTCGCACAACCACGACGTACGTTTCTCAATAATCTGCTCGCAACACCATACGCATCGCGCGCAGCTCTGGCAAAACCATGGCATCATCTGCGTGCACAACAGATGTCATTCGAAGATTTGATGCAAATATGGACACTTCTTCAAAAGTAGCATCATTATAATCATCTTGACTTTTATCACCATATCACCTACCATCGATCAAGATTTTCTAATAATAGAAGGGGATATTTATGAAAAAAGCGTACCTGTTCAGTGCGTGGATAATGCTTGCCACAATGACTCATCAACTATCTGCAGCACAAAGCGGTGATGGTCAAGTTAAAATCAATTGTCACTCAAGTGGGCAACAAAAATTACCTCAACTAACTATTCCTACAAGTCCTGTAAGCAATGCTAAAACTGAAAATGCTCGTCATATCATGAGGCTTTGTATAAAACACTATGAAAAGGGAACATTTGATAAAAATCATCTACAATGGTATGCTCCACATTTTGATTCACCACAATAGTGATGAATCACCCTACGGACAATTTGAGAAAATACTTGCATGAAAAAGCTAAAAATGCTGGCCGATTGACTATTTTCATACACTCACGTAAACTCAGCAAGAATCAATATTCTTACTACAGGCCAGTAAAATCTCTATGAACAAACACAAATTTCTGCAACATATTGTCGCGGCAACTATCTTTTTTGCATGTTCACCAACTTTAGCAAGTCATGCTTCGCTCTGGCACCATGTAACGTCTCGTGTACACGATGTTCAGATGTGCTCTCGTCGCCATCCAAAATGGAGCACCGCTTTACTCACTGCAACACCGCACTTTGTAGCAAGTGCAGTGAACACAAAAAATTGGTGGGCTCCCGCTGCTGCAGGCATAGCATTAAGTCTTTTGGGACATCGGCTACGTAAGCCGGTTCCAGAAGCTGAAAATGACCAAATAACTCAACCACTCATACAATCACAATACGCATTTCAAAACTATCTTCGCTACGCCGTTGCTTCTGCTGGATTATCAATTCCTTGCACCCTTGCAAGATACTACGGCCCTACGATTGCCAAGAAATATTTTGAATACACGCCACTTCCTAAAATGACCCTAGGCATCATAGCGCTCGCTAGTGGTATAGGGCTATATGAATATTACGGTTCTTCATATGTCGATGATGATAACAGCTCAAATGATATACCTGGCTTATATGACACGTCAAGCACAGGTGTTGATTCACAGGCAGCACAGCAAAGTTTAATCGACCAGCAACAACCCTCACCAACTACACCACCAAAACAGCTATCGACTCAAGCTCAGGAAGAATTAAAAGAAAAGCACGCAACAACAGAACTGACATTACATGGCGGTTTGATAAAAACGACCTACCGCAATCAAACACTTGTTAAAACCACGTGTGTCAAAAGTGGAATATATTGCGATGCACAAGGCAATATTCAAGCACCAGATTCCTACACCCTCTTCTCCACGAGCAATCACCAATCTGTACTAACAAATCATGAACGTTGGTATATGGTTCGTGACAAAATCTATGGAGAGAATCAGCCACCCTCTATTGGAGAATTGGCGCTTTTATATCAGCTATCATATTATCCTAAACGCACTTATTATGGCATAGATCACGAGATACGCGAAAACCAATTACGGCTTTTTGGTAGTAAACAAGAAGCAACCAACTTTGGAGCCGGCTATGCATTATTTTTCCCTAACACGGCTACCTATCATCCACAAAAAAATAATATAACAGGTAAGTGGGAGCTCACTATATTCCATAACCAAGGGTAACAGCTATCCACAACTCTTGAGTCTGTTGCAACAAATTGACTAGTATCATCTCAATACTGACACGTGTACAAATCTTCGTAGATGTGGAGAAAACGCATGAACATGCCACGGCGTATTTGGCAATGCATGAAAGTTGGTGCACATTTGGGTCGTGAAGTGCTACAAATATTACACGGTGTGTATCAAATTGCCAAACTTCCGGGGCCTTGTATCTCAATTTTTGGTGGAAGCCGCCTTGCGCAGGATACACGCTATGCGCAACAAGCACGAATCCTTGCAGACATGCTTGCCGACAACAATATCACTGTTCTCACCGGTGGTGGGCCGGGCATTATGGAAGCAGCAAATTGCGGTGCCTCATCACATCGTGGACCATTTCCACTGCGCACTATGTCGTTTGGTATCAGCGGTATTCCGTGGGAGAAAGCGCCCAATCGATGCGCTACTGACGCGCTCGTTTTTGATTATTTTTTTTCACGTAAATGGTTGCTCATCAATTATTCGATTGGATTTTGTGTATTTCCCGGCGGACTCGGCACCATGGATGAATTATCGGATCTGCTGAATCTGATGATCACCCAAAAATTAACCCATTTCCCCGTTGTGCTGATTGGCACTGAGTTCTGGCAGCCATATCGCGAATGGGTTGCCGGCGCTCGCAAGCTTGGCCTGGTACCACCCAACATCGAGCCGCCAGTTCTCGTCACCGATGACATGACACAGGCGATTAATTACCTCCTCAGCCATACCAAGTAAAGCCGGTAAGCCTCATTGACATTTATTATTCTACTTGTATAATTGATATAATGAAACACTGAAACCAGTAATGACTTTGGAAGATTTTGTATGAAAGATTTTAGCATACAACACATGGGACTGACGGGATTGATAGTCTTATTGAGTTTTTTGCCAATAAAACCTGCTGAAATTAGAAAACATTATGCAATGCCGTGGTATACCAAGTTGGGGCATACTATTGCTTTGAGTGCGTCATGTATTGCTACCGCAATGCCATTTATAACTCAGGTTCCCCTGAATGCTTTCAGAGCGCAACAATCATCTGCGTATAATTGGTTGACCAAAAACCGATTCTTGATAGGATTCTCTGGGTTATGCGGTATAGGGCATTATGCGTGGCGATGGAGAAATTTCAAGCAATGTGTAGCTGATGGTCGGTCATATAAATCACCGATACTAATACCTAGCACGTCGGAGCTTCAAGAGATTGATCACAAAACATCGTCGATGGAATCTGATGTTATGAGACAATGGCAAAGAGGAACAGCTTTGTCTGCGGAAGACATGCGAGACAGCTATAATCAACAAGTTTTAAGACTGGAAAAAAACAGCTCAAAGAGCTGTGATAAATCTCCGGGAACAATGCGTATCATGTCATATAATATTCATTCGATGAGGGATGTGTATGGTAATGACAGCGAATCTCGGCTATATCAATATTTTAATATTATGAAACCAGATCTTATTGCTGTGCAAGAGGTGGGGCGACGGCGGTGGAACAATCTGTCAAATCACTTAAAAAATAACTGTGGACTGCAAGAGCAGATAGGATGGTATCGACGGTGGCTTTGGTGCGTAGGGAATCTTATGGCAGCTCGAGTTGGTCCAAAAATTATAGCTTCTGCAGCTCAGAATTTTTCGAACGTGTTGGACCGTGGATATGTAAGAATGGAATTGCCCGTACGTTTATCGAGTACCAATTCTACGGTGCAACTTGTGGCATATGGAACACATCTTTCTGTAGAAGGTCCTGATAGTGGTTCGCGTTCACAGCAAATAGAACATTTATTGAAATTGGCCGAAAAAGATGTTAAGGAAAACAAACAAGTAATTATTATGGGCGATTTTAATGCTGTTTCTCGAGATAATTACGATGATACGCAGTGGAAAACGATTCAAACAATGTACGCCGCACGACCTGCAAAACAACGAATAGCACTACAGTCTACAGTTCTTGAGACATTGAAAACCGCTGGTTTTGTTGATTGTTTTGCAAAACAACGTCTTACTGCACCTCTGTGGACGACATGGAACGGAACGCGTGTTGATTGGATTCAAGTCAGCGAGAACTGGAATATTCCTATCAAGAATTGCTTTGCGGCATATACAACTAGCAGTGATCATTTGCCTATTATTATGGATATTGAAGCAGAAATTGTTCAACGATGAACCACCAATATAACAGCATATGCATCGTAGCAATCAGTTGCTTACTGGGATCACCCATTGCACACGCAGTTCCAGCAGGACGTACGGAGCGCTTTCTCAATGCATGAAAATCAAGATCGCAAGCATGATAAAGTTTTTTGGAATATTGTAGGATTAGCAGCAGCAGTACAAAATCTTAGAAAATGGCGCATGTAATTGACTTTTTTCTTGAGCCGTCCATAATAATATAGAATTATAAAGCAAGTCCTACTCTTCAGATTCTCATCATTATGCATAAAAACAATATATTACGATATGTCACCTCAATAATATTTTTCATCTTGTACAGCGAGATTACTTTATGCAGCACGACACAACAATTTTACAACATCGCGTGCAATACAAGGTATCATGGAACTATCGCCCTTTCAACACTGCCCCATATTATTACACAAATGATCAAACCAAAATTTTTTGCTGATCATCCCCGGTTGCCCCAAATCGCAGGACAATTACTGAACTTGGCAAATACTTGCTATCGGGGGAAACATGAGAAAATACAACGACCAAATCTATCTACCTATCTTCTTCATGCAGGAATTTCATATATAACATCAAATATAGCTGCTTGCGCTGTACCCAATATTATGTCATTAGCAGCTCGATATCCCCTACAATCCTCAGTAGGTGCAGCGTTATGCACAGCTGGATATTATTATTGGTATAAGAATCATACTCATCATACGCACACTCAGATACATGGACCAAGAATGCAAGCTCCATCAACAGAACAGGAAGTAAAAGGCAAGGAAAATCAACAAGTGATAGTTGTACGGGATTATAGCCCATATGTTCGTGACAATACAATAATGTACTTCAACAACTGGATCAAGCAAACTTTGGATCCTTATACTCATATTAGTACGAAGCACCCTATACCAATCGAACTTCCTGAGTCCTTCTACATAAGTGATCTAGTGACTATATGTGTCTGTGATAATCAAACTTATATATATGTATGTAAAAAAAGCGGCATAATATTTAGAAACATCGACTATCCTTATTCTTACCCACCTACTCATATACCAGAGCGCTACAGGCCACCAGAGGAAGAGGAATTTGATAACCAGCCTTGGACTATGTGGCAAGGTTATACAAAAGACTATAGTTGGAAATGTCAAAAAATAAGAGAATTAATATCAGATGAAGGTAGGGCACCATACGTTGGAGAAATCACTTACCTACTTCTCGCATGGAATGATCTTAATCGGCAATTGCCACAGCAGGAAGACTACCTTCCTAAGGATATAACTGATCGCCTCATGTTTGACTCCTGCGGGGAAGCAAAGAGCTTCGCAAAAGCTTACTATATACTGTCCGGCGGCAAGGCGCTTGTTAATATTGTGAAGCGTCCAGACAATCAATTTCAGGTTGTTCCCCTGCGACCGCAAGAAGGTCTTGTAGTCGGTGTATCACAATTTATAAATTGTGACGAAGGCACTTCTTCTTCATCAAGCAGTTCTTCATCTGCATCCTCAAGCTCCAGCTCTTCAAGTAGCTCATCTTCGAGCTCGTCGGAATCAGTCGATTTTCCCAAAGGTGATGATGCAAACGAAATGCCTAAGGAACTGCCAACACCTTCCGAAGCACAGCTTCAGGAAATATATGTCGCCCAGAAGCAATGTAACGCCCGCTTGCAAAAAAAGTTCTTAGACAACCCATCTGACGCGATGAACAACCGCCGCAAGGGACATAAATAACAGTTGATTGACTGTCGCGCACATTAAATATAAATTCAACAAAAATAGGCCGTCATACCAAGCAAAAAATGATTTTCATGAAAACACAAAAATTGCTCCAATATACCATCATCACCGTTACACTCGCTACCAATTGGCATGTCATGTCGAGCGAGTCGTTGCACCGCAGTAGCGCTCACGGTAATGCAGGTAGCTCTTGTGGCAATAATATCTCTTCAACTCGCAATTTATTTTTGCATCACATCGGTAATATTACGAGCAAGCATCCGTTCGCAAGCGGGCTGGCTCTTGCATTACTACCGCATTTGCTACCCAATACCTGTTTAACCAACAGATGGTGGGTACGTCCAGCACTTGGCATAGCACTAGGATTTCTTGCACGTCGTTATCTCGACAATTCCCAAGAATCTCAAAGCCCTCGGGAACATTCCCTATACCCACAGTGGCACCTACGATGCTCTGAAAATGTTTTAGTCCTATCTATGCTTTTGCTTTTAATAAGACCCTACGCCTCTCCCGTCGTTAATAAATGGTTTGAGCGTATGCCATTTCTTACGCCACGAATGATACTCGCTGGTGGACTTGGAGGCACCTGCGTCTACGCCTATTATCGTCATACGCATTCTCAGGATAGTCGTGATTCAACATTTTCTTCGAGCAGCAGTTCGTCCTCGAGTTCTTCGCAGGTGATTGGAGCAACAGGCGATGAAGAAGAAGGACAAGGCAGCGAAGACGAAGAAGGAGAACGACCAACTGGACGACCGACTGATTATCGCGTTGCATCAACGGGTCAGTCGAGAGGTCACACAAACCAATTCGGCTATATAGACTACATAACTGATCAACTTGTAATAAGTCTAGAGACTTCTTTATGCTACACATCAGAACAGTGTGCAATAATAAAAGAGATTTATAGCTTGAAAATTAAAAAAGACATAGACAAATTATGCGATAACCCTCGTGAATTTATTAAGGAGTGGAGCGATAATCGAGCGCGTCGTATCGCAAAGCCTACAAACAAAGAAGACAATGTCGATCCCGACAGCCAATAGCTTATGCTATAACACTAACTTCAATAGCTAAGTATGCAAACACGAAAGAATCTATGAAAACAATCAAAAACGAATACACACATTCTCGAATAATCACCGCGCTGGTGTTTGTAACAATTCATCCCCAATTGTTGATGGGAGCAGATGCATTTTTTACACATCTGATGCCAAGTCGCACCATGCTTCCCCTTGGCACCACCGGACTCGCTTTGGGAGTTCGCGCATGTTATGTTGGTGCGCAGCAGATGACAACATATCGCAACCCACAATCTTGTTTAACAGCATGTTTTGGTGCAGGCATTGGCATGTGGCTCAACAGGTGCTACAGGAGCGAGGTGAGTACCCTATCAGCGTCACCAAGACAAAGACATCAATCGACTTCCACTTTTTCATGGCTGGAAACCATTAAACAAATAGGTTATCCATTGCTCGCGTATCTTGCGCACCCGTACTACTTTAAGTGCTATACCCAATACCCAAGACTCACCACACTAGCAACACTCGCAGGGACAGTTGGTTATCTGTGGCAACCATGGAATAAACCACGTATTATCGAGGGCAATTCTTCTGCACAAAAATCAGATGCTGATAATAATGGTGACCATGATCTTAGAGCATGCAAAATCAAAAATTGTATAACTTGCCAGTCAAGAGCCAACCGTAACAACGACTTGGGGGGGACAGATAAGCGTGGAGTTACTGTTCTGTCTCAAACATCTTACTTCCCCCTCATCCCTGCAGCTAGCAATAATTCATTTTCATCGAAAATCTCCAGTTCATCCTCGAGTTTATCAGCCAAAAAAGACGACACACTTGGCGATGGAGGCGACGTCAGATGCGGTACGGTCGAACGCGATATATTCACCGCTGACCCTTGGTATCAAGCACGGTGTCATCCTCAAACGATGAAGGCCCTTAAAAGGGCATATCTCGACAAAAATCAAAAGGCCATAGACCACTATACTCATCAGGTGGAACAGGAAGCACTATCGTGGCAAAAAGAATTTAGGGAATCTTGTAAAAAAAATAATGGTTCTTCATCTGCATCCTCAGTATCATCTTCAAGTTCATCATCTACTTCACCAATCATAACGACACAAAATCTTGAGTGTGGACAAGGATTTGTAATAAAAGATGGCGACAAGGTTACAAGAAAATTCGAATTAAACCCTCAATATAATAACTGTTCTCCTAAGATCATACAAAATCTTAAGGATGCTTGGGAAAGTGGCAATGTAACCTCAATAGAACAATGTGATGAAGAACTAGCAAGCGAAAAATCCTACATCAAAAACCACGGCGATAATCCAGATTCACTGAAATAGGCCGGTGGCAACAAGCAAAAAATGATTTTTATGCAAATACAAAAATTGTTTCAATATACCATCATCGCAACTACACTCACTACAAACTGGCATGTCATGTCGAGCGAGTCGTTGCGCAGCAGTAGCGTCCGCGATAATGTGAGGAGCTTTTATCGCAATAATATTTCTTCTTTTTTGCATTGCGTTGGCGATGTTACGAACAAGCATCCATTCGCAAGCGGTTTAGCTCTTGCATCACTACCGCATTTGCTGCCCAATACCTGTTTAACAAACAGATGGTGGGTACGCCCAGCGCTGGGCGTGGCACTAGTATTTTGGGCACGTCGTTATCTCGATAAGTATGAAAAGTATCAAGATTGTAGAACAATGCTTGATAATCTTGATGGGCGGGAACTTCAGTGCTCTAACCATGTTTGTACCCTATCTATACTTTTTCATTTGACAAGACCCTATGTCTCCCCCGTCGTCAAAAGTTGTTTTGAACGTATGCCATTTCTCACGCCAAGAAGGATACTCGCTGGTGGACTTGGAGGCGCCTGCGGCTACGCCTATTATCGTCATACACATTCTCAAGATGGTCATGATTTAACATCTTCTTCATCAGAAATTTCTTCGTTTCAACAAGAACAACTAAAACCTTCAGCTTCGTCACACTCTGATAATGTACAAATTGTTCAACAAGGTTATATCTTAGGAATGGGACAACACTCGTGCTGAATTCTAAATATAAATTCTGTGATAGCGATCTCATAAACGATCTTATAAAGGCTCAAACAAGCGGCGATAGCACTAAAATAGAACTTGCTGTTCGGAACCTAGAAGACAACTATACCCGCGAGATTGAGCGGTTTGGTTTGACTAGTAGAGTAGGTTGAGTCAGGCACACACACTTTGTATTCACCTATTACACCATCACATACCGCATGATGGTTTTGCATGCAGCTGTTGCATCAATACTTTCTTATCGATCTTGCCTGTTGGTGTCATCGGCATCGATTTCATAAAATATACCGTTCGTGGCACCTTGTAATGCGCAAGGTGCCGCTTACAAAATTCTATCAGAACCTCAGGATCGATCTGTTTATGATCCACCGTTTGCACAAATGCTGCAGGATAACATCCCTCAACATCAGGAATGCCGATCACCGCTGCTAGTTGCACGTTTGGTGCACTGGTCAGTACATTTTCAACCTCTTGCGGATAAATTTTTAATCCGCGGTATACAATTAAATCTTTTTCACGTCCACAGATGACTAACTTGCCATCAGCATCAAACCGTGCAAGGTCACCGGTATTCAACCAGCCATCTTTGAGCACCGCCTCTGTTGCTGCTTGCGCATGATAATAACCGAGCATGAGATTTTCACCACGTACCCACAAAATCCCAATACCATGATCGCCATTACGAATATCACACATCACCTGTACAACCGGCTTACCAATGGTATTTGTTGTAGAAATGGTATCGTCGAGATCAACGGCAATCAACGGCCCTGATTCAGTAAGACCATATCCATTGCAAATTTTTTTGCTAAATCGTAGCGCAAATATTTTCCGAATAGCATCCGACACCGCATCACCGCCACTGATACAGTAGCGCACCGTATGTAACGATAACGAAGCGAATCGACATAATAATGCAAAAAAATGTGGTATGCCGAGAACAAATGTTGGCCGATAGGTAAAACTTTGCAGTAAGGAATCCTTCATGATTTTTGGCAGCAAAATCACACACGATCCCGTTGCAATTGCTGCCCATACGCACGTAATTTGCGTAAAACTATGAAACAATGGCAAGGGGCATAATACCCGTTCATCTTCAAGAAAATTAAATCGACACATTCCCTGCAAAACATTGGTCATAATGCCGCAAGCACTCAACATAACGCCCTTCGGCTTACCGGTCGTCCCTGAGGTGTATAAAATTGCGGCAACCGCATCAGGAGCAAAATCATGTATCTTGAATGCTGCGCTATCACCCGTAGATCTCATAATCTCATCTTCACGTAACACACGACACGCCACACGAGTCATGTCAACCTTTGCCGTAAGTTCATTCGAAACAACAACCACACGCGGTAATGCATCAGCAAGAATGTCGCTAATCTCCTGTTCGTGGAGAAACGTACTGAGTGGAACAACCGTTGCTCCTGTTTGCCAAATACCGTAGTAGGCAAAGTAAAAAAATATGCTATTTTCCGCAAGCACCACAACCCGATCACCCGGCTGCACTCCCATCGATATGAGTATCGCACTGATTTTTTTCGCCCCATCAGCAAGATTACGAAAAGTGATATGATCACCCGATGGCAATTGTACAGCAATTTTTTCAGGAAATAATTCTGACGACCGTATCAATAAACGGTTAGGAGAAATTAAATGACCATTATAGCTGAAATCCTGTTTTAATGCGCGAAAACGTGCATATTCCCTGTTCATATGCCAGCTTCCCATAAGCCCCCCTTATTAGCTTTTATATGGTCAATTTATACAATGTTGTAGAAAAAGATCTTAACAGAAAGCATAAATCAGGATACGGTAGATAATGAAGTATATTGTTCTTTTCCTGTGAGGATAAACATGGATTCTACATCTTCGTGTGGTAAATTAATCATCTTTGAAGGTCTGGACGGCGCCGGTAAGAGCACTATAGCAGCACGCCTCAGCACTATGCTCCAACAAGAGGATCGCTGTAATGTACTCTTAACGCGACAACCGGGCGGTACAGAACCGGGACAAGCGATTCGCACACTCCTCAACACTAACAATTTTCAAAAAAATCCGGATGCCGAGTTTTTGCTTTTTGCAGCCGATCGTGCACTGCATGTCCGCAACGTTATTGAACCTGCACTCAAACAAGAAGCGATTGTTATATGTGATCGTATGACCGACTCTTCTTATGCCTATCAAGGATATGGCAGAGGAGTTGATCGCACCATGATTCGCACCATTAACGAATGGATTATGCGCGGTATCAAACCTGATCTCACTATCTACCTGGTCATCGATTATGCCACCGCGCAACAACGTATTGCGGCACGGCATGGCAATAGCACGTACGATCAAGAGCAGGTATCATTTTTCCGTCTTGTTACGAAGGGATACGAAGAATTGTACGAACATCGATCCGATGTCATGCGCATCGATGGAACGTTATCCATCGATACTATTGTACATCGTGTCTACCAGCGCGTCTGTGCACTCATCGGTTGTGATACCCATGATATACGATAAGATGCATACTCCTCGCGTACAATTATTGATCGGTCATCTGCCCCATGTCCGTGAATCGTTAATAACACTTTTGAAATCTTGGTGGTGCGCTACGACTTCATCAACAACATCACCATGTAATATGTGTGTACCATGTCGCGCTATACAAGATTACCACTGGGCAGCCATCAGATGGATGACGCCTGAAAAGGGTGTTTATATCAAAGATGATGTTGAACAGATGCTGAACGCAACTCAATTTACCGTTGATGATGAACAGCGTGCAGTTGTTGTCTTTGAACATGCTGATATGTTCGGCATTTCGGTTGCCAATCGGTTGTTAAAGTTATTGGAAGAACCGCCAGCAGGATGGTTCTTCTTTTTATTAACCGAACGTCCCGATATGATCCTTCCAACCGTCCGCTCACGATGCCTTGAGCAACGATTTCACCCATCAATCCTGCCATCGTTATTACATCCGGTACTTGCCTGCTTCACCACACCCGGTGAACTCCAGCTACCAGCATTTATCCGTGCATGGGAACAACAGCCCATCGCCGCCGCAGAAACACCAACCATGCTCGATACCTTACTCACGATATGGAACAATAAATATCAGGAATCTCATAGTAATAACATAACACAAGCGCAATGCATGGCGGTACTGGCGGTGCTTACTCAAGCATACTATCAACTCCCCATGCCGGGGGGACAGACCATCTTTTGGCGTTTAATGTTCATACAAATCACCCAGGCATATACTCAGCGCGACAAGTAAATATACAATCGCTGTTAAATGGGATATAATTAACGATATATTAAAGCTATCTATATTACAAAAGGGCATACTCTTCATGTGCTACAAAAAAATAAGCATTGTTGTGATGATCATGAGTAGCATTACAAAAGTATTCGGAGCAGAACCGAGTGTATTCTCGCCTCAACAATCCCATCAAGCTGCCCGCGATGAAAAAACGATCGCAGCCTTTTTTAATCTTGCAAAAGCAGCTCATGCATCGTTAGACATTTCTGATGAAAAAACCGTACAAGCATGTTTAACGGCACTGAAAGAGTGGGAAGATACGTTGCCTCGAGCTGCAGATTATCTTAAGGGCGCACAACGAATAATATCAACCAATCACGACAGTAATGTATTAGAAATCATGCAGCTACGCGAACTATGCATTTCGCATCTTGCAAAAAAATATCATGCTATCAAAGCTCTTTGCAATCAATCAACCCGTAATGACATCGATATTCGTACTCAACTCAAACATTGCTGTCGCTTTATTGAGTTTTTTTCTCATGTTACTCAGCAACGTGATTCGCGTATCACAACACTTCATGAGCCCCTCCAAGAACTTATGAACACATTAAGAACAAACTATACAATAGCGAGCAAGAGCGCTTTTATACCACTACTTTATAAATGGGGGGGTATGTCGAAGCTGTCAAGCGCGTTGGATGCACGTCAGGAAGACATCACCAAGCTTAAGGACATCATAAATCAATATAAAGATTTATATCAAGGTGATGACATTGAAGAACATCTAGAAAAAATGAATACTAGATTGACTCAATTACGTAAAGAAAATGTCGGATTTGGTGACCGTGACAACGGTAAGTATTTCACCTGGGGAACCGTTCTTAGTCATCTTGATTCGTTAGACAGTTTAGTCAAACAAATCAATGACAGTTTTATTGGTAGAAAAATATACCCAGAAGAATGGGCGGATCTACCTACTGAGTTTCGGGAGGTTCTCAGTCGCGCTAGCCATTTAACACGTTTTATTGACACTCATGAAAAAGAAACGATTCCAAGTTTATTACTGAGCGCTCAACAGGGAATGCAAGCTCAACTTATCCATAACCCGGTTTCAACCTTATCACAGCCTACATCTGCTCTGCCAAATATCTCTATCTCTCATACAGTAAAGAGAGTAACATCAAATGTAGTACAATCTCTCTACACAGGTATTGGCCTCGATCAAGTGCATGATAAACCGCACTATTTAGGACCACTTTCCTACCATGCTACTTCACATCACCGCAAACATATTGCAGAAACAGCTCAACACCGTAGGCAATTTGTAGAAGAGGATCTCAAGCGTTTAAATACACTCTACGACCAACTGTATGCACCAGGCAGTGTTGTAAATGCAGACCCAACACTCATACAAAGAATTGAACAACTGGAAGAGTCTTTGGCAGAACGAGGAGTGCAGAAAGAAGATTTAGACATAGAATTATTTGAAAATAAAGCTTATATTAATACACTGGAAAGATTGAGGCAACTGGAGAATGATTTAAAAACCCTGAAGAATCAGAGGAATCAACAAAAACAACAGCGACGTTTGTATGTGCTGGGCAATGTTAAAAGCCCTGCTGATCCCCTGAAAGACAAGGAGAGACGTGATCAATTTGAGGAAGAACTCAAAGAACTACGCCGGCAAATGGGCTTATACCGTCACCGAGTAGGCATATATCGTACAATATTGTATTACAAAAACAAGCTACTCACTCCCGATAATACCGAACAGGTAAAATTAGAAAAAGATTTTTTTGCAGGAAAAGACGTAGGAATTGAAGGCTCAACTGTAGGCACAAGAGACCTAACAACAGCATCAATATCTCGCTCAGATAGTTCAATTGTCATATTTGAGCATTTAGAACCGGACACTGGGGAGGGCATAGGACGTGATGATGAAGAACCTAAGTCATTTCTTGATCATGCCAGCGCCACGCGAAGACTATCAATAGTTTCTGGTATTGAAGATAAGCATGCAGCTAACAATACCGCTGCGGTTCGAAAATTAGTAACAACAGATCGAACGTCTTCTTCTTTGCCCAATCTGAACAGAAATACAAGCTACCGCAGATTGGAAAAAATAATCAATCAATACTCAACAACTCCAGCAATATGTCAATATATTCTGAACGATTGGAGAGAAGATTATCATAGCGCACTAGCAATATGGAAACGGGCACACGGTCCAGCTCTCAGCGCTACAGCAGAATTTTTCTCACAAATAATGCCTTACACCTTCGAACGTTGGTTGCAGTACAGATCAGCAATATATCAAGACAAATATAAACAATGTAATGCATTAAAGGCACCCATTCGCCAAAGTTTACACCGAATGGAAACAGTGGGACGCATAACATTTCACTTGCCTTACGATGAAACAATCACCGCTAAAAATACAGATTTATACCAACAATCTCATCTGTTATGTAATAAACTACTACAATCAACAACACTCACGCTATACCGCGAGAATGAACTACCGCTACGACAGGACCTTCCGCTGGATACGCTAGATCTTTTGCACACCTATAAAATGCCGTCATTTGTGCTAAATGCTTTTGAATATAATAAACTCTTGCAGGAACATGAGAACGCGGTGTTCCTTAGCAGAATGCAATTCATTAATCGAACAATTCCGCATGTAAAATCGGCACTGTGGTGGGCAGGACTTGCGGGTGGGTTAATGCTCGGATACAACAGCCGGCAAATGTATAAGGCAGGTGGCATACCGCTACTCAGGACATCATGCAACGACATGTTGAGCTCGCTCAGAGTATCATGCAGCGACATACTGAAATCAACTGTACACCCTTTCACCTATCAAAATATCCAAACTATGTTTGACCGTGCTCCCAGCCACCTTGCATGTTTTTAGCCACCTTTGATAACCGCAAGTGGTTTCACCCGCACAATAGGCCGTGCATAACCACCCCGTTCGAGCACATGTACCACGTCATCAACATCTTTGTAGGCGCACGGTGCCTCTTCGGCAAGTTCACTGTTCGAGCGACATCGCACTAAAATACCCCGTTTTTCCAAATCACCACGCAATGCTGCGCCCTTGATGCGCTCTTTTGCTTTTGTACGTGACATTCGCCGGCCAGCGCCGTGGCACGCACTGCCAAATGCTTCTGCCATGCCATGATCGGTCCCCACCAATATGTACGACGACGTTCCCATGGTACCGGGAACCAACACCGGATGACCAACCTCACGATACTGCACCGGTACCTCAGGATGACCTGCCGGAAAGGCACGGGTTGCGCCCTTTCGGTGCACCAACAGCTCACGCATCGATCCATCGATCATATGTTGCTCACGCTTACCAATATTATGAGAAACATCATACACTGTTGTAACCGACGTAGAAGCACCAAATATTTCATGCACGGTACGCCGAGCGGCATCACCAATCGTGTGCCGATTTGCCCAGGCAAAATTAGCAGCTGCACTCATCGCAGCAAAATAGTGCTGTGCTTCAACGCTCGAAAAGGGTGCACAGGCAAGTTCGCGATCCGGTAAATCGATGTTCCATGAGCTCAATTTTCCCACCATATTATGCACATGATCGGTGCATGTTTGATGACCAAGTCCACGAGATCCACAATGAATCATAATTGTCATCATACCTTCACGCAAACCAAAAACGTGCGCTACCGCAGCATCATAAATATCGGAGATAACCTGTACTTCCACAAAATGATTTCCCGAACCTAACGTGCCGAGTTGATCAATACCGCGCTTCTGTGCATGATCACTCACGCTCGTTGCATCGGCTGCACGGAGCACACCACCCTCTTCACAAAAGGTGATATCGGTTGAAATACCAACGCCACGCTCAAGCATATACGGTGCACCTTCATGTAAAACACGCACCATTTCAGCAGCATTCAGTTTGATATCTCCTCCCGTTCCCACGCCTGATGGGACTGCCCGATTGAGCGCCGTTGCAAATGCATCGAGATGTTTTGCACGAAGATCTCGCGCCACAAGATCGACCGCTAACAACCGCACGCCGCAATTGATATCATATCCAATCCCGCCGGGCGATATCACCCCGTCTTCATTGAGCGCTGTTGCAACAACACCTCCAATAGGAAACCCATATCCTTGATGAATATCGGGCATCGCGTATGCTGCGCGCTGAATTCCTGGTAGAGTTGTGGTATTTACCAACTGTTGCAATGAACGATCATTGATAATCTCTTTGAGCAAATCCTCTGTTACCAAGACGCGCGCGGGAACGCGCATCGAACGATCAAACGTTCGTGGAATTTCAAAAAGCGACTCCGATAATTTTATTAAATCACGTTGTGTTACGGTACGTATTTCCATGCTATCCTCTCATCACCAGTAGATACCGTTGATCTTCTCACGTTCAAAAAATAAAGTAAAATCTTGAAAAGTATTCGATATAATTCTATTATTGATATAAGCTGCATAATAATAGATATCAATGAATCGGTTCATTGCGGGAAATTGATGAAATTTTTATTCTTGATCATAACAACTTCGCTCGGCTTATGCGCAGGCATGTCAAACATATCACTTCATTGGACAACAGAGTTCGGTATGCATTCAGTGCAAACAACATTTAACCAATTTCGTGACGTACTGGTATCCAACAGGCCATACATTGCATGTGCCTTAGGAGCAACCTTTTGCGCAGTAGTCGTTGGCCGTACATTATATCGCAGTTTATCACCAGCACCGATACCGGCCACCAGGATTCTGAAACCTCACCTTCGTGAGGTACAGCCCGACCAATATGCTGCATTTCTCCTTATTCACAAAATACGTGCCATTTGCGAGCAAAAAGACGGCACCTTTAAGATAACTCCCGCAAGTGGTTACTCGCTCAATTCACATGATTTCGTTGTTCGCTTGAAGAAAAATGGGCACAGTCGCCTTTACATTCGAGACTATAAATGGCCCGGCGGATGTTCTCACAACGGTTCTTGTCCCAATCTTGAGACATTATTAAACGATCGCAGTCTCATTCTATCGCCATGCAAGGCACTCTCAAGAACTGTCAGCAACGGTGGCATTATACGTCCGCCAACATCTACACTATACTACACAGCAAAATTATCTCGATAGCGTACGATGATTTTATCATAACTTTTCACATTCTCTTGCATATCATTAATAAAAATCATTACTCTGCGCAATGTACCTTCTTGTTTCATAACTTCGATTGTCATAACCTATGAATCAAAGAATCGATAACATTGTCGTATACCGTGCACGAGAAATCATCACCATGGAGCCGTCATTGCCAACAGCAACTGCCGTTGCTGTGCACCAAGGACGAATTCTTTCGGTCGGTTCATTTGATGATATTCGACCATGGCTTCAGGGAAGATCGTATACCATCAACGATGATTTTTATGATAGCGTCATCGTGCCAGGATTCATCGATACACATGTTCATCCATTGCCTGGCGCACTAATCTGTAATGCAGCATTCCTCACCCCATTTTCGTGGAAATTACCATGGCAAAATGTTGCTGCTCTAACGACACCTGATGCATATCGCACCGCACTCAAAAAATTTATCGACCAACATACATCTTCACCAGATGCACTGCTCACCTGGGGATACCACGAAGCATGGCACGGACCTCTCAGTAAACAGGAACTTGATCTACTATCCCCCAAAATACCACTTGTTGTTTGGCATTTTTCAACCCACGAAATCTACGTTAATAGTAGTGCGTTACAACACATGCAACTCCCTACTGCCATTCCGGCAGGCATCAATCCTGCACACATCGATCGAGAACAGGGCCATTTTTTTGAAACCGGCGCATTTTTTGCCGCAAATTCACTCAAAAACCTCTTTCATAATACATCGCTCATTGAACATGGTATGACACGATTTCTCAGTGCAGTACACGCCGGCGGCATCACCACCATAGCCGACATGGCAACAGGAATTTTAACCGACCTACGCCAAGAAGCAGCATTACTGACAACATTGTTAACAAAGTCGCCAATACCGATCAGACTTCTCATGACACCCGATGCAAAACAACTATCAAGCAGATTTCCTAACAAATCTGACATTATCAAGGAGATCGAATCGGTTGTTGCATTGCATCATCATGAACAGGTATTTTTTGGAAAACAGGTCAAACTTTTTGCCGATGGCGCATTTTTTTCGCAACGTATGCGCATGGAATATCCTGGATATATTGACGGTCATCACGGCGAGTGGGTTATGGACCCTCAAGAATTTCAAGAACTTGCACAACTTTTTTGGCGAGCAGGATATACCATTCACGTACATACCAATGGCAATGAAGGCCTCGAAATGGTACTCACCACCTTAGCAATGCTCCACAATGATCACCCGCGCTTTGATCATCGATTTACTGTTGAACATTGCGGCTGTGCAACGGACGATCAACTTAAGCGACTTCATACATTAGGCGCACTCGTTTCTGCACAAGTATACTATGTGTATACACTCGCTGAACGCTATGCTATCGAAGCACTCGGCACCGATCGCGCAGCATACATATCACCGATCGGATCACTCGCACAACATGGTATACCGTTTTCCATCCATTCAGATTTTCCACTGGCGCCATTACAGCCATTGTTTCTTGCGCATATTGCGCATACACGCACAACAAGTAATGGCACTATTATTGGGCCACGCGAAAGAATTACTCGTTACCAAGCACTGCGTGCTATCACCAGTGACGCTGCCTACATCTTACGCCTTGAACATGAAATCGGTTCAATTCGTGCAGGAAAATTTGCAGACTTTACCATTTTAGACCACAACCCACTTGATGCTTATCATGAATTGAAAGATATTACCGTTCACGGAACGATTATGCGTGGCATTGCATATCCAAGTACTTAAAATGGTTTGTTATACAATATGCCCGATACGGTAATCACTACAGTCGCTGCTGTCACCCAAATACCACTTTGCAAAATTGCAGCATCTCGTGATTGAAGACCCCACGCAATAAAATAACAACTCGCCAATGGCAATAAAATACGCCCCTCGACTTGAGGGGGACCTGAAGGAAGAACGCCATACGTAAGTCCAGAACCGAAGCCAAAAAATCTCCACTCAAATATATAGTACGTCATCAAGACCAATGCTATACCAAAAACAGCAGCAAACCTCATAAAAAACGACATTCTCGGGGCATATTGCTCAATAGCACTGCCGATAAAAAGTGTTATAAGCCACGCTGTAATGAAAGCCATGATTACAATGCCATCGCTGCTTCTTACCACGAATATCATAACTCCCATCAACAATGTTAGAACAATTGCGGTAATAGCAGCACATAATACATACATTATTCGTTGCAAACTACGGAGCAAACCATTCATATTGCCTCCCCCATATTGGCATATAACTGCTTTTTATCAAGCACCGCTATCCACATTTCATGATCATTTCTCCCGTACAAAACAATAACATAATCACCGTCAATCATAATGCCACACGGGAATACAACATATTTTTTACGCCATCGCGGATAAGGTGTATACTCGGCACCTCTATAAAACTGTTTTCCAATGATCGGCTGCGCACTCATGCGTGTTATGTTAAATGGCGGTTCAGCAGAAAATTTGTACGCCCCCATAAAATAATGCATAAGATTTTCACCGTGCGAATGTATGGTTGCCATGCGCTGTGCCGAATGAAAAAAAGCAAGATATTCATCCCCATCCCGAACTGCTGGTGTTCCACCACGAATCTCTCCAAAATTCCACGGCAATTGATGCGATGAATAAGCAACCTCATACGCACTATTCGTTCCCCGCTCCGGCTGTACAATAAGGTGTGGGTCAATGCTATAGGCTAATAAAAGTGTGTCATTATACACAAACGGAACCCAATTTTTCTCGCGACGATTTTCACTCATACCGGTAAACCATGTTATACGTTCAGCATCAACATGCCACCTATCATTCTCAAACGAAAGTTCAGCTATGTACACGCGAAATCCACCCCGTGTTACCCGTTCTTCCTCACAATCACTATAAACACAATAGAGACGATCATTACATACAATCAATCGACCATCTTCAGCACGGTTCGGCACACTCGATTCAGGTCGACGCAACGGAAGAATATAGGGATCTCCAACGACCTCAAACTCATCATCGAGAAAAACTATGCCGATGTCAGAATTGAAGGGTTGCGCATATGATGGATTTTGCAGAACACGAAAACTTACTACAAGTTTACCTCGCCAACGAACTATAGAGGGATTAAAAGCATAAGGATACTGTGACAGTTTAATCTGTTTAACTCCAATAACATAATCTTGTGCCATATCCTCCAAGTTTAACAGCTCGCTGCAACAAGCAGCATACATACCAAAAATCGATATGACGCTGATAACAAAAATTCTTCTTCCTCTCATAATCTCCTCACAACATATTATCTAATTATGAAAGTTCTTCAGATAATTCTTCACGATCATCTCCCTGTTCAAACGGAAGCATTGCTCGCGCTAAATAGGAACTATATCGATCTTCATACAATAAATCACGTAAAGAAAATGCATTATATTTTTCTTCAGGACAAAGCGTAATCTCATCTGCAAGCGGACACTCAACGAGACTGGCATATAAACGATCAAGATCGACCTTCATAACCCAAATTTCAAAATCTTGTTTCCCATACGATACCATCATATATTTCTTGCCATCTTCATAGAGAATAAAACAACCCATTGGAAAAACAACACGGAGCGGTTTCCACGTAGTATATGCAGGACTTTCATAAAATGTTTTATCAATAATCGGATAGGGGCTTATGTGCGTAATGGCAAAAGGAGGTTTGGCAGAAAATCGATAGGCTCCCATGACATAATGTGGAATTTTTTTACCCTTCGAATAACTGGTAGTCATAGGTTTTGAAGAATGGAAAAATGCAATGTAATGGTCACCATCAAGCAATGCTGGTGTGCCACCACGCAAATGACCCCAATCCCAAGTCATCTTTGAACAGGTCGAACTGTGGGTAAAACAACCACCTTCTTTCACCAGCGGTTGCATAACACGATGTGGCATAAGACTATACACCAACATTAACTGATCCCCGTACACAAATGGTGACCAATTTTTCTGCCATCGTTTATCGCTCCCTTCAAAGGGATCAAGACAAAAGGGGCGATCTACAAAGAATCTACCCTGTTGTTCTTGTATTTCTGCAATAAACATACGTCTCGTCATCATGTCATCGATCTTAATCGAATCACTATAAATGATGTAGAGTGCATTTTCAATGACGATAAGACGCGGGTCCTGTTTCCTCAATAAACAGCGCACATCATCGTTATATATTTCGAGAATATGCGGCTCGGATAGGGGAGAGAAATTATTATCAAGCATGACACACCCAATTTTAAAATTGGATACCATATTTTCATCACGAACACGAAAGACCATAAAAATGCCATCTTTCCATGGCATCATTGCAGCATTAAAAGCTCCGGGAAACCCCGGAACAGTAATCTGTTTCATATCAATAATAAAATCTTGCTGATAACAATTTAAATCAATAAGCTCTTCATTTGCTCCAGCGTATATACCGACGCTATACACGATCAGTGCGCTGCCACAATATCGTAAGATATTTTTCATACCACTTCCTCAAGAGATTGGGTGAAATCAAGATCACGATAATTACCATTCGGCCAAAGTTCAAATGGAAACGCTCGATATAGTTTTTCAAGATTACAAATAAAAGGCGGTTCACCTCCCAGCTCTAAAGCTTCATCAATTGAAAATGCCGGACGAAAATATAATCGCCCTGTAGCAAGATAATAGTCAACATACTTAAACATATGTTCCTCATCATTAATGCGAAGCCAACGAGCAGGAATACCATATGCTTCGGCAATAATAATGCCATGGAGCGATCCTGAAATAACGAATTCACTATCAAGTATCGCTTCGATAATCTTCTGCCATGGTTCAGTTGGAAAGACGACATAAGAATACAATTCTCGCGGAAAATACTTAATATCACGATAATGCGGTATAACAATAAATTTTCTCTTCGGCCTTTTCTTCTTTTTAAATTCAGGGAAAAGATACGGAAATAATAATGCAGGATCACCATATATTTCGGGAACGTCAATATCAAAGTGTTTTCTTAAAAAGTCACGCGTTAATGGCCCACGTACCGCACGAACATCAAGATCTTCAAAGTTATAATCTTTAGGATTTAATGATTTTCCACTGACGCCGCTCCCCCATATTATATCGCCGGTAAAAGCAAAACGTATAATCGAGCCAATACAGAGCACCTGTCGCTCTCCCTTGATGCTCTTTTTACGCGGCGTAACTCGTATATCATAACCTACGAGGCGACGCACAAGAACCGGTGACAATTGATCACCAAAATTAAGCGGCTTATCCTCCCAATAACATAACGGTATTTCTGCAACATCATCTTGCACTTTTTTTCGCTCATCGATTGGCGATTGATTCTTAATGCCATGTAGCAAGGTGAAACTCATGGCAATACAAACACCTGATGTTATCAATTTATACCCCATATAGATACGCTACCCCCTCCCTCATGAACGCCAGCCCCTCACGAAACAATTTCTTGTAATATCTACAAAACATGTTTCGTATTACATTGTGGCATATTTGAATACAGATTGAGAAGATTTTGCAAATTTGACTTATGCACATCATGCAAAATAACTTAACAATCTTGTTGCACTTTTTAGTAATTTTCGTACGATTATTGCGAACAGTTTCAGAAAACATATTGTAAGGACATCTACTTCATGCAAAAATATATCGCCACATTATTATCGATTATGAGTCTGTGCAGCAGCATTAAATCGGCAGAACAACAATGTTATGAAGAAAAATATGATAACCATACAGCACGAAGCGAGTGTATATATCTCAGCAAGGACTCACTCAAAACCATGTTTAAAACACCGTTCGGCTCCGATCTTCTCTATCAAAAAGGCTCTCATAAAAACTTATGCTTCAATCCTAAAGTTTTTATGTTACATACACAATCCGGATATCGTATTGCAAAAATCATGCCGAAAAAAGCTATACATGAACGGTACCAAGCACATAACACTCAAAAGGAAACAAATTTTTTAAATATATGCAGTGGAATTGCATGCATTATGAGCGGATTTATATTCCCCACCGTTGACAATGCATATGGACAGTACATTATGCCACTCGCATGTAGCGGAGCAGGATTGCAGTTAATAAACATAGCACGCAGAAGCAGCACATCACAGGCGGTATTTGATGAACTCGTCAGAGGAACACGTATATTAGAAGTACATACTGCAACTACATTCCCTATTCCACAGTTCACTGAAGATAGTTATATTATGCTCTATCCGGGTGTTGAGAAGTATCTATCGTCCAAAAAACGCACCCCTCGAACACAAGCTACCAGCAAAACACCACCGTTTCCTGATGCAATAACAGATTTTCAACACACACCGAGCCCTTCTCGATTTGTCAGCCTCCCTCTCTATCACTTGCCGCCTTTAGTCCAGAAATAGAGACGTCATCAATTTTTCACTTGCTATGATGCTAATATCGGCGTACAATAAAAGGTGAATATGCCTTATAATGTCGATGATATAACTCGTATAGGTTAATCTATCATATACGGTAGTAGCTATGGAAAACCGCTCGATGAGTGGCCGTTTACTGTGTCAGGGTCGAGAGACAGCAGCACCAGCGGTTAAGCTCTTGTGAGCGGTTTTCCGTTATATATTCAAAGAGGCATCCGGGAGAGTTTATGAAAAACTTAGCATTAACATGGCGTCCCACACGCTTTGAGGATGTTGCAGGACAAGAAATTGTTGTGCGACTCTTACGGAATAGTCTCTACCGAAATCGCCTGTTCCCCGCCTATCTTTTTATGGGACAACGAGGATGCGGCAAAACAACACTCGCACGTATCTTTGCAGCGGCGCTCAATTGTGGTGAATATGAAGCATTTCTTACTGCTCCAAAAACATCATTCTTACCCTGCGGGCAATGCACTTCTTGTAGTGCCATGGCAGCAGGACAACATCCCGATTTTATTGAAGTTGATGCGGCATCTCATACCGGTGTCGATGATGTGCGTAGCATGATGGAAACAATGGTACTTCTCCCGCAAATTGGACGAAAACGAGTGTATCTCATTGACGAGGCACATATGCTGAGTAAATCTGCTGCTAACGCCTTGCTCAAAACGCTTGAAGAACCACCATCAACCGTTATGTTTCTATTAGCAACAACCGATGCTCATAAGATTATTGATACCGTACGATCACGTTGTTTTCCGCTCACACTTCATCCACACACTCGAGAAACCACCATTGCGCGTCTTATACAAGTCTGTCAAAAGGAACAGATCGATTATTCTGAGGATGGATTACAACTTGTTGCACAACATTGTGATGGTTCATTGCGGGACGCTCTCAACAGCATTGAGCAAATTGTGCTTGCCTACGGCAAAGTAACACATGATGAAGCACAAAAAATTATCGGGCTGCCAACGACAGATCATATTGTCGCCCTACTAACAGCAATCATTCACCAAGAGCCATCAAAACTTATTGAATTGTTACAACATCAAACAACAACATCATATGACCCCAAAAAGTTATTGGCTTATCTGATTGAATCCGTTCAAACTCTTTTATGGCTATTACATCACCAAACCAAGCCGGGCTGGGAACAGTACACAGCTACCCTCAACAATCTTATACAGAAAACTCATAGTGCACGTATTCATCAGATCCTCGATGCACTTTTTCATATCGATATCGCCCTCACCAAAAGTTCATGTCCTCACATACTGGTACCAACCTTGTTACTGAAAATATGTCAACAATCAGAGAAACCGACTCCTCATACCACAACATCGTCATCGCAACCGCACACCATGTCGCCCTCTGTTAAACCGATAGTTTCATCACCAACATCATTAGAAAAAAAAAATGTCCAACCTGAGGAGCAACCTTCCTCTCGTCATCCTGCTCAAGATCAATGGGAACAGGCCTTGCATACCATTGCACAAACAAGTGATACCCTTTACACATCTATCGTACAGCAATTACGTACAGCACATATCACCGTACAAGGTAACCAGTGGCATATAACTGTCGCATCAGCCCTCTCATTATGGCATGATACCATCATGGGGTTACAAAATAACATTGAAAAAATACTCACCGATATTATAAAAAGTCCTGTTAAAATCACGATCGCATTTGCAACAGCCAGCAAACAACAGACAACTCATACAGCAACATCATCACCACGTCAAATAAAAGTATCATCAAAAATCGACATGGTCGCACCAGAAGATCAAGAAATGGTACGCAAAGTACTCGAAATATTTCCCGGTACCGTATCTCAAACGAAAGGCCCTACTTCATGAAGCATGTTCCCACAGTTGTCCTCGTTGGAAGGATGAACGTTGGAAAATCAACACTATTCAATCGACTGTCATCGTCAATTAAAAGTATGACCCTCGATTATCATGGCGTTACACGAGATGTCATTCGTGATATTGTCACCTGGCGTGATCGCTCGTTTGAACTTATCGATACCGGCGGCCTATCATGTCTTACTGCTCACAAAACCACTGACCAACTTCTCCATAAAGTCTGGGAGCAAGTTTGGAATGTTGTTAAATCTGCTGACGTTATTGTCATGGTAACTGATGCATCGATTGGCCTTACACCAGAAGATCGCGAAATTATGCGGCAACTCCGTCGTTGGAGCAAAGAACATATTATTATCGCAGCTAATAAATCTGATAATCGCGAAAGTGAAGAGCATATTCATGAATTCAAAAGCCTGGGCGGTACAGCAATCTGTTCGGTTTCTGCTGAGCATAGTCGCGGAATGAACGATCTCCTTGACGAGATTGTAACAGCTCTTCCGGCCGGCAAGGCGGTGGCCGAAAAACCACGCTACCGTGTTGTTATACTTGGACGACCTAATGTTGGCAAATCATCACTCATGAATCACGTGGTACGACAAGAACGTTCGATTGTCTTTGATATGCCAGGTACCACACGAGAAGCGGTTGGACAACCGATCATGTTCTACAAAGAACATATTATGATTACCGACACACCAGGACTTCGTCGCAAAAGTACCATCGATGAAACAATTGAACAGAACATGGCGCACAGTTCACTTCAAGCACTCACCGACAATGATATTGTCGTACTGGTTGTTGATGGGACGGAAGGTGCACTTGTCGATCAAGATATTAAACTTGGATGTTATGCATTTGTTGAACGACATAAAGCGCTCATTGTGGTGATCAATAAAGATGACCTCGTCGATGAAGATACCCGCAAATCATTGCTCACCGACCTTGATAAATATCGCCATTTCTTGAAGAAAGTGCCCGTTAAAACAATCTCATGCGAAACAGGCAAAAACGTTGGCACTATTTTGCCCTTGATTCAAGAAGTATGGGAACGGCATAGCCAAACATTTTCTCCTGCAACAATATTTCA